>Ga0314774_1000117_pt1 | contig 71075 bp, 71 predicted proteins | sample MetaGCBIA2018_FD_204515 | JGI IMG/M metagenome (GOLD analysis project Ga0314774, IMG submission 204515) | Cryopeg brine microbial communities from Beaufort Sea near Barrow, Alaska, United States - CBIA 2018 | ecosystem: Environmental > Aquatic > Marine > Coastal | place: USA: Alaska | collected... | reverse complement strand
TAAAGGCTTTAAAGTTGTATAAATCTCTGCAGAAAAATTCTTTAAGTCATTATTAAATGGCGTCCATAAAACTTCATTATCAATATATTTGGAGTCCAACACTTTAAATTCTCTAAAATCTTTAATGGAATCAACGGTTTGTTTGGATGAATCCTGATTTTGGGCCACAGCATTTTTTCCTGAAAGCGATAATATCAAAACCACCAAAAATAGATAATTATTCATATAAAAGTTATTAAAGTTAAGGTCGTATTTATTTGAAAAAAGAATCTACAAATTCAATTTTATTGAACACCTGTAAATCATCAATGCCTTCACCAACACCTATGTATTTAACCGGAATTTTAAATTGGTCTGAAATACCAATCACCACACCGCCTTTGGCCGTTCCATCTAACTTCGTGACTGCCAATGAAGTTACTTCTGTTGCTTTGGTGAATTGCTTGGCCTGTTCAAAAGCATTCTGGCCGGTGGAGCCATCTAATACCAACAACACTTCATGAGGCGCATTCGGTACCACCTTTTCCATGACCCTTTTTATTTTGGTCAGCTCATTCATTAAATTAATTTTATTGTGCAACCGACCCGCTGTATCAATAATCACCACATCGGCATTTTGAGTTACGGCAGATTTCAACGTATCAAAAGCCACGGAAGCCGGATCACTTCCCATTTCCTGGCGAACCATTGGCACACCAACCCTGTCAGCCCAAACCTGTAATTGATCAATTGCAGCAGCCCGAAAAGTATCTGCAGCGCCTAACACGACTTTTTTGCCACTTTTCGTGAATTGTAAGGCCAGTTTGCCGATGGTTGTTGTTTTTCCAACTCCATTTACGCCAACTACCATGATTACATATGGTTTTTTATCTGAAGGAGTTGTGAAATCAGTTTCATTTCCTGCATTGGTTTCTGACAATAAACCGGCTATTTCTTCCCTCAGCATTGAGTTCAATTCGTCAGTTCCCAAATAATTATCTTTTAAAACTCTTGCTTCAATCCGTTCAATAATTTTAAGTGTTGTCACCACGCCGACATCAGAAGAAATTAACACCTCTTCCAAATTGTCCAATACCTGATCGTCCACCTTCGATTTTCCTGCAATCGCTTTGGACAGCTTCGAAAAAAAAGTTGATTTTGTTTTTTCCAACCCTTTGTCCAAGGTTTCTTTTTTTTCTTTGGAAAATAATTTATTGAATAAACTCATTTTTTTAAAAATTACTATTGTAAATATAAAAAAAAACTACTCTCAAAAAAATTGAAAGTAGCCTAAGTCGTTAATCTATAAACAAAATTTTATTTTTTGCTCAAGAAGTCTTTTACCTGTAAGGGAACCATAATAGCTTCAACAAAAGTGTAAGCTCCAGTTTTAGAAGATTTTACCATTTTTATAGCTTTTGTCAATCTTTTTGACCCTGTTTGTAACGATGCTACTGATTTCTTTGCCATAATCCTATATTATTTAATTTCTTTATGAACAGTCATTTTTTTCAAGATAGGGTTGAATTTTTTAATTTCCATTCTATCAGGCGTATTCTTTTTGTTCTTTGTGGTAATATACCTAGAAGTACCAGGTAATCCCGTACCTTTATGTTCTGTACACTCCAAAATTACTTGAATTCTATTTCCTTTAGTCTTTGCCATCTCTATTATTTTTTATAAAAACCATTTGCCTCTGCTTTTTTCAAAACAGCTGAGATTCCTAATTTATTGATATTCTTTAAAGCAGATGTAGATATTTTTAAGATAATCCATTTATCTTCTTCAGGAATGTAAAAACGCTTTTTAATTAAATTAGCGTCAAATTTTCTTTTAGTTCTATTCAATGCGTGAGAAACATTATTCCCTACCATTGCTTTTTTTCCAGTAAGTTCGCAAACTCTTGACATATTTCTGTACCTTTTTAGTATATTCTCAAAACGAGATGCAAAATTAAATCTTTAAACTTGAATACACAAACTTATTTTGTTAGTTTTTTAAAATTTCTTTCCTCAACAATTCCAATGCTTTGTTTGAAGCACGGGCAATTACTTTTTCTCGTGGTTTTCCGAAGAAAAATTCTTCTGAAAAAACGGTTGTCGGTGTGGCTATAGCTATAAAAACAGTTCCGACTGTTTTGTCGGTTTCATCTGTCGTAGGCCCAGCATTTCCGGTAGTTGCAACCCCATAATCAGTGTTGAATTTTTCTTGAATGCCCTTCGCCATGGCCTCTGCCGTCTCGGCACTCACCACCGTGTTATCTGTTATTGTTTTTTGAGGCACATTTAGCTCCTTAATTTTTATTATTTTGCTATAAGCGACTATTCCTCCCACAAAATAATTGGATGCGCCGGGAACTGAAGTAATTATTTTAGCGATATTTCCTCCTGTGCAGCTTTCCGCCAATGATAAAGTCTGTTTTTTTTGGCTTAACAATTGCCCAATAACCGCTTCAATCATTTCATTTTCGTCAAAACCAACAACAATATCAGGAATTAATTTCACCAACTTTTCCATTTCTTTGGAAATCCCCTCTTCAAGCATTTCCATTGTAGCTCCTTTTGCGCTTAATCGCAAACGAACCGTTCCGAAAGATGGCAAATAGGCCAACTTGATGAAAGCGGGTAAATTATTTTCCCAATCTTCAATTTTGGCCGCGAGCATACTCTCTCCCATTCCATATGTTATGATTGTTTTATGAAAAATAAAGGGCAATTTGTAGGTTGCCTGTAATTTAAGCAATACGCTTTGGGACATTAACCCCTTCATTTCAACAGGAACCCCAGGCAATGAAACCACCACTTTATTGTTTTGGCAAAACCACATTCCCGGTGCAGTGCCAAATTCATTTTTCAAAGGAATACATTTTGAAGGAACCAAAGCCTGATTTCTGTTTACCTCAGTAAACGGGTAATTTATCTTGGCAAACATTTTTTCAATATGCAAAACAATTTCAGCGTTTAACATCAAAGTATCATTAAAATATTCGGCCAGCGTTAATTTGGTGATATCGTCTTTTGTAGGCCCCAAGCCTCCGGTTAAAATAACAATATCGGCATTGGACTGTGCTTCTTTCACCGCTTTTAAAATATGCTGTCTATCATCCTGAATAGAGGTAATTTGATAAACTGAAATTCCAATTTTATTCAATTCCTCGGCAATCCATTTTGAATTTGAGTCTAAAATTTGCCCTATCAAAATTTCATCTCCAATGGTAATTATTTCCGCTTGCATTATTTCACTATATTTGCTATAAATGTAGTAATTAACACGCAACCTTTTGCGAATAACTGCATCTATTTGTTATAAACTAAAATTTAAAAAAACAACTACAGCTATGATTTCCGCTAATCAATTAAGCGACAATGAACTTCTTGAACAGATAGAAAATTGTTCATTAGCCACAGAATTATTTACCCATGAAACCATGCTGAGGCTTGCATGGATTTTAATCCAAAAACACGGACTGGAAGTTGCCATTGTTAAAAGCATTCACATAAAAGAAAAGTATTTTAAAACAGCTTTAAAAAGCAACAAGTTCAACAAAACTTTGACCAGGGCCTACGCCGAAATTTTATTTTACTTTATGAAGAAATCTAAAGCTGATAATTTTGATAAATTATTGCGAGAATTTCCAAGATTAAAGTTCGATTTTCAGAAATTGGTAAAAACACATTATGGTTACAATATTTTAAAAGAGCACCGCACCGAGGAACCGAAAGATTTTAAACCGCTTTTGTTTACATTTTAGGCCGTTATTTTGTGACTTAAAAACTATTGACAACAATATTTACTTTCTGGATTCAAAAATAACCGGAATACCAAAGTAAAATGCACCTCAAAAAGTGCATTTTATTCCATAAGTATTTTAAACTGCCGATTTATTTCACGTTAATTCGGAAATTCTCTACACCATTTAGTATTCCCACCAACACATCATTTTCAGAAACTTTACCCACGCCTTCAGGAGTTCCTGTAAATAATACATCTCCTTTTTTAAGGGTGAAAAATTGTGAAACATAGGCAATCAGCTCATCTATTTTCCAAAGCATGGCATTTGTATTTCCATCCTGGACAATCTGATCGTTTTTTTGCAATTTAAAGTTTAAGTTGTTTAAATCGCCCATACTTTCTTTTGGTAAAAACTCCCCAATTACGGCACTTCCGTCGAATGCTTTTGCTTTTTCCCAAGGCAATCCTTTTTCTTTGCAGTCATCCTGAATATCACGTGCCGTAAAGTCGATTCCCAAACCAATTTCATCATAATAGGTATGTGCAAATTTTTGGTTGATGTATTTTCCGACTTTATTTATTTTCACCAAGATTTCCACTTCATAATGAACATCCTTGGAAAACGGGGGAATAAAAAAAGGTTGGTTTTTCAACAATATGGCAGAATCAGGCTTTAAAAATATAACCGGATTTACTGGTTTTTCATTTTGTAATTCAGCAATATGCTTTGCGTAATTGCGCCCAATACATAAAATTTTCATGTGATATTAAATTATTGAAAGATTATTAATTTATGTTAAATATTAGATATTAGATATTAAAAGTTTGAAATATTTTATAATTTAACAAATACACAACCAACGATTTGTAACCCTTAAGACAAGCTATAAAGTCGAAGGAAAATAATTATTAATTTATATTAAATGTTAAATATTAGATATTAAAAGTTTGAAATATTTTATAATTTAACAAATACACAAAAAACAATTAAACAATTATTAAGGTATCCATTTTTTTGCAAAATTGGGTTTTCGTTTTTCCAAGAAGGCATTCCTACCTTCCGTGGCTTCCTCTGTCATATATGCCAAACGCGTGGCTTCACCTGCAAAAACCTGTTGCCCTACCATACCGTCATCGGTTAAATTCATGGCAAATTTCAACATTCTGATAGAAGTTGGCGATTTTTCCAATATTTCCTGCGCCCATTCATAGGCGGTTGCTTCCAGTTTTTCATGGGGAATTACCGCATTGACCATGCCCATATCACAGGCTTCCTGTGCAGAATAACTTCTTCCGAGAAAAAATATTTCACGCGCCTTTTTTTGCCCGACCATTTTAGCCAAATAAGCAGAGCCATAACCACCATCAAAACTGGTGACATCTGCATCGGTTTGTTTAAAAATGGCATGTTCTTCACTTGCCAAAGTTAAGTCGCAAACCACATGCAAACTATGTCCGCCGCCCACAGCCCAGCCAGGAACTACTGCAATAACCACTTTAGGCATAAATCGAATCAAACGCTGCACTTCCAAAATATTTAATCGGTGATAGCCGTCCTCTCCCACATACCCCTGATGGCCGCGTGCTTTTTGATCGCCTCCGCTGCAAAATGAATACACACCGTCTTTGGTAGAAGGTCCTTCTGCTGAAAGCAATACCACCCCAATTGAAGTATCTTCCTGGGCATCATAAAAAGCCTCATACAATTCCTTGGTGGTTTTGGGCCTGAACGCATTTCTCACATTGGGTCTGTTGAACGCAATTCGCGCAACACCATTGCATTTTTTATAGGTAATATCTTCAAACTCCCTGATCGTTTTCCAATTAATTTCTTTCATATGTAAATTTTTATTGTTTTTTATAGGTCATATGTAATTGGCGACTATTTATTATTTTGATTTAGTGTCGCCGAACCTTGTTTTGCATATTTTCATAGGTGATTGTACCGTGTTTCCGCTATGCGCATTTCATATGTAAATTTTTATTGTTTTTTATAGGTCAGTATGTAATTTGCATATTTTCATCCTCTCTTTATTGAAAGAGCTTCCGTGATGCTCATTTCATTGTTGTTTCAATTAGGAGGTAAAAATAAATCATTTAAATGATTTAAAAAATTATAAGTCTAAAACTTGGATCCTCTTATTTTTCAGTGCAAAAAAAATGATTTTAAAAAGAATGCTATTCATCTGTTTAAATTTTATTTTTTAAGCGGTAACAGCTGCTGTTCGCATTAATCATTCCTTTGTGTTTCAAAATTTGTGAGGCTCGGTTCATCTGTTTAAATTTTATTTTTTAAGCGGTAACAGCTGCTGTTCGCCATTAATCATTCCTTTGTGTTTCAAAATTTGTGAGGCTCGGTTCATCTGTTTAAATTTTATTTTTTAAGCGGTAACAGCTGCTGTTCGCCATTAACCATTCCTTTGTGTTTCAAAATATGTGAGGCTCGGTTCATTTTATAATTGTTTATGGTTTTGGCTTTTAAAAAAAATATATAACTTTAAGGCATGAAAAATTTACTGCTAAAAAAAATAGGTTTCTTAGGGCTTTCATTACTGATTTCCACTGCGCTTATGGCACAAAATATCCAATTAAAAAAATTCAATTCAAGGGAATTAAATAATGACCGCTATTTAAAAATTTACGTTCCGCCAAGTTATAACCTCGATACCACAAAATTGTACCCACTTGCCATTGTGCTGGATGCCGAATATTTATTTGATGTTTATGTTGGAAATTCCATCCTTTTTTCAGCAAAGGAAAAAGCGCCAGAACAAATTATTGTCGGCATTGATCAAAATCAGTACAATGAACGCTATACAGATTGCGCCTATTCAAAAGAAAACAGCTTACCAACAAAAGACAGTGAGGCTTTCTACAGATTTATCAGAGGCGAATTGTTTGAGTATTTAGAAGAAAATTATAGAATATCTCCGTTTAAAACCATTGTAGGCAACACACTCACGGCTAATTTTATCAATTATTTTTTAATTGAAGACAATCCCGGTTTTAATGCTTTTATAGCCATTAATCCATATTATGCAAAAGATATGCCTTCATTATTACAGCAAAAAATCCCATCTATAAAAGAGGAAAACAGGTATTATTATTTGTCTGGCGGCTCCTACAATCCGGAAAATTGGAAAACTGAAATAAGCACGACAAATGCCTTATTGAAAAATTCCAATAACCCAAAATTTAAGTATCAATATGAATTCTTTGAAAACAGTAATTCAGTTGCATCAATCGGGCAAACCATCCCAGGTGCTTTTGCTTTTATTTTTGATTTGTATTCAGCGATTTCAAAAGATGAGTTTGAAAAAAACATCAAAGACCTTTCCCCTGCAGATGCAATTGCCTATCTGGAAAATAAATATGTTGAAATTGAATATTTATTCGGCAGCAATATGAAAATAAGGGAAAGTGACATTTTCGCTATTGAATCCATTATTTTGGATAAAGAAAATGGGGATTATTTGAAAGATTTTGGGGAAATGATCAACAAACTTTATAAGGAATCTCCTATTGGAGATTATTATATTGGACGCTATTATGAAACAGGCGGTAAATTTAAACAAGCATTATCCTATTATAAAAGCGGTTATATGAAATTGCCTGAAGGTGACCCGAATGCTGATGGATATTACGAAAATATTGAAAGAGTGCTCAAAAAAAGAGACGGAACTTTTAAAGAATAAAAAAGCCCTACCCTGAAGGGAAAATTAATGTTGGAATGGATAAAATGGTTGAAAGTTTAAAATTAACAATAAATAAACCTTAAATTCGCTACCGGTTATTTAAGCACTTACCTATCAACAGCAAAAACTTAAAACAAAAATAAAACTCCAATGAAAAAAAATTTAATTGCGATAGCACTATTAATAAGTACAACATTTTTTTACGCACAGGAAAATACTGTTGTAAAAGTTAACATTCCAAGTGAACAAGCCTATCAATTTACACCGATTGTAGCTATTGAGGCATCCTCCGTAAAAAGTCAGGGAAATACAGGAACTTGCTGGAGTTTTGCAACTTCCTCATTTTTTGAGTCGGAAATTTATAGAAATACAGGTAAAAATATTGATATTTCTGAAATGTACACCGTTCGCAATACTTATCCGGCAAAAGCATGGAATTATATCATGCGCCAAGGCACGGCTCAATTTAGTGAAGGTGGCTTGTCCCACGATGTGTTGAATTCGATAAAATTAAACGGATTGGTTCCCGAAAGTGCCTATTCCGGATTGCTCAATGATGCGGTCAATCACGATCATTCAAAAATTGTTCCTGAACTTAAAGTCGTTTTAGATGCTTACATTAAAAATGAAAATAAATCAACGACAAGAAGCTGGAAAGTAGCCACAGATTCTATTTTAGATGCACAGCTTGGCAAAGTTCCTGAAAGTTTCAGTTACAACAACGTGGTTTACACACCCAAGTCGTTTTTGGAGATGACCAAACTAAACACTTCAGATTATATTACGCTGACTTCTTTTTTGCAACAACCTTTTTACACCACTTTTATTTTGAATATTCCGGATAACTTTTCAAATGGAATTTTTTACAATATTCCTTTGGATGAATTGGTAAATGCAGTTGATGATGCTCTGGAAAAAGGCTATTCTTTGGCATTGGACTGCGATGTTTCAGAAAAAACTTTTTCTCAAAAATACGGTGTTGCCGTTGTTCCAAAAAATATTGACAATAATAAAAAAGCAATGACTTACATTGTGGAGGAGACTACAGTTTCGCCTGAATTCAGACAGCAAGAATTTGAAAATTACGATACTACAGATGACCATTTAATGCATATTGTGGGCTTGGTGAAAGACCAAAACGGCACAGAATATTACAAGGTAAAGAATTCTTGGGGAACCACTGGCGAACGCATTGGCAACGGTGGTTTTTTGTATATGAGCAAAGCATTTTTCAGACTAAAAACCATTTCGGTAATGGTAAATAAAGATGCATTAGGTGAAAAGTTGAAAGTTAGAAGTTGAAAGCTCAAAGTTGAAAGCTTAAAGCTGAAAATCCAATCTTATGAATAATTGATAATTCAAAATCAAATGTTGAATGTTGAATGTTGAATGTTGAATTTTAAATCAAAAGATTCATTGATTACAAAATACAACAAGATAACAACCAATAACTTATAGAGGCAAACTGTCTTTTTGACCAATTGACCAGTCAGCCAATTTTATTCCTTCCTCAGAAATGGTGATCAGTTTTTGTCTGAATAAACCTCCAAGGGCATTTTTAAAGGCTTTTTTGCTCATACCCAACTGGTATTTTATTTCCTCTGGAGCAGTTTTATCAGTCAGCGGCAAAAAACCCTCATTTTCATTGAGCGCTTTCAGTAGTTTTATTTCATAGCTCACTATGGTTTGCTTAAAACCGATTGGCTGCAAACTTATGTCGAGCTTCTCATCTTCCCTTATTTTTTTTATGTAGCCTATTAATTGCTGTCCTTCATGAATTTTTTGAAAGAGTTCATTTTTGTAAAGCAATCCTTCAAATTCGTGATTTACCATGACCGTAAAACCCAATGTTGTGGATTTCACAACCAATAAATCTACCTTATCTCCTATCTTTAATTCTTCCATTTTTTAAGCTTTTAAATTGTTGAAATATGCTTTTAATATTTTGTCGTTTTCTAACCTTGGCGTAAAAATCTCCAACACCTTTGGAAGGCTGGAATCCTCATAAAAATCAGAAAGTTGTTGCTGTAATTCCGCTTCATCTTTTGCTGTGCTGTATTCAAAATGATACATTTTACACAAATATTCTGCGGTTAAATGATGTGGCGTTTCAAAATAATCCAGCGCATCAGATTGCTGAGGGCCAGGAATAAATCTAAAAATACCGCCGCCGCCATTGTTTATCAACATAATTCTAAAATTATTTGGGATGTGGTTGTTCCACAGCGCATTGCTGTCATACATAAAACTGATGTCACCAGTAATAAACAATGTGTTTTCTTTAACGGCGTATGCTGCACCTACAGCGGTGCTTGTACATCCGTCAATTCCGCTTGTGCCTCTGTTACAAAAAATTCGCCACGTTTTATTGCTGTCGAATAATTGGGCATACCGAATTACGGAACTGTTTCCCAATTGCAGTTGCGTGTGATTTGGCACAGTTGACAAAATTTTACTGAATACTTTTAAATCAGAAAATGCACAGGTGTCTATAAATTGCTGATGCTGCTGTAACCTGAATGCCTTTTTATACAGCCAAAATTGTTGATAATTGCTTTCTCTTGGCTTTGTTAAAAAGAAAAACTGGCTAAAAAATAATTGCGGCGACACCTTAAAATGATGTTCCAAACAATGAAAAGTATTGAAGGCCCTTTTGGCATCCGCATGCCAATGGTGTTTTGGTTTGTAGTTTCGCAACTGCTCCTTTATTTTTTTTGAAACAATCATTCCACCTATAGTCAAGAGTATATCAGGTTTGAATGCCGACAATTCATCTTCCACAAAAGGAAAAATTAATTTATCGATACTGTTTATAAATTTCGGATGAGAAACATTGGCTGTATTTTCAATCAGCACCAAAACCGACGGATCTTTTGCCAGATGTTCCAATTGTGTTTGCAGCAACTCATCAGGGAAATGTTCTCCCATCAATACCATTTTTTTTGCAGAAGCATTCCAAGTGTCTGCGAATATCTGAAGTTCATCTACATCTAATGGAATTTCCTTTAGCAACGAATTTCCTTCAATTTTGACTGCTTTCGATTTTAATTGCTGAACTTCAACCTCAATATTTTCTGCAGTTATTTTTTCATATAAAGGATCCTCAAAAGGTGCATTGATATGCACGGGACCTTTTTTATTGATTGCTGTATGCAGCGCTTTTTCTATGAGTTCACTATCATTTTCACCACCTAAATTTGCACTGAATAAAATATGATTTTCAAATACATTTTCCTGACGGATCGTTTGTCCGTCCCCAACATCAATCAAATGCGCAGGCCTGTCTGCCGAAATAACCACTAAAGGAATATTGCTGTAAAAAGCTTCCGCAATGGCCGGATAATAGTTAAGCAAGGCCGAACCTGAAGTACATACCAAAGCCACAGGTTTTCTGGTTTGCTGCGCAATTCCCAAAGCAAAAAAAGCAGCACTGCGCTCGTCGACAACCGACAAAGTTTTACTGTATTTTGATTTGTTAAAACCAATAATCAGCGGTGCATTGCGTGAACCCGGAGAAATAACAATATGTTCAATCTCATTTGCTGCACATGAAGCTATGATAAGCTGCGCTAATTCTTTATTTGGATATTGTGGCATTCAGTTGCTTAATTAAAGGTGCAAATTTAAGGAAAGTTATTTCAGCAAATCATGAATTATCACATCATTTATGGTCTTAAAATGCAAATTTTATAAATTTTTTTTGCAGCCAAAAAAAAGCAAAGCGTTTTTTAGCCTTTTAATTATGCTTAAAGGCTACTTCAAGACAACACTTTTTTCATAACCTCCGCCTTCGAAACAGTTTCTTCCCATTCATTTTCAGGATTGCTGTCAGCCGTAATTCCACCCCCTACATAAAGTGACGCCAAATTATTTTCCAGCTGCATACAACGTAAATTCACAAATAAACTGGTGTTATTATTCTTATTAAGCTCTCCTAAATACCCCGAATAATAAGCTCTTTCATAACCTTCATGCTGCAAAATAAAAGTTGCGGCAACGGTTTTTGGCAATCCGCAAACTGCTGGCGTTGGATGCAGGGCATTTATAAGTTTTTCCAAAGAATTATCGGATTTCAATTTACCGGAAATATCGGTTCTCAAATGCACCAAATTACCGGCCTGAACTGTAAATGGCGCGGTAAACTCCAATGATTCAACAAATTCATTTAAATTTTTCAGCATAAATTCTGTCACATATTGCTGTTCTTGTTTTTCTTTTTTTTGCCAAATAACTTTTGTCGCTCCATTATATTTTTGGGTTCCTGCCAAAGCCATGGTTTTGAAATTACCGTTTTCAACAGTGAGCAGCCTTTCCGGTGTTGCGCCCATCCACAATCCAACCGCTGGATGAAACCATAAATATACAAACGCGTTTTTGTAATCTTTCAGCATTTTTTTGAAGGTGTTCAATACATTCAAATTGGTGCATTCCAGCGTCTCTTTTCGCGACAAAACAATTTTTTCAGCCTTTTTATCTTTTATAAAATCAATTCCTTTTTGAACCAGTGAAATGTGTTTTTCTTCTAAAGAAGCCCATTTCTCGCTATTTGTAAACTGAGTTTTTTGAATAAAAATTTCATCATTTCCCGAAAAATCAATTTCATGAATGGTTGTGCTGAACGAATCACATTCGTTAAAAGGAAAAAGCACCCTTTTCTCCTTTGGGTCAAATGGCGCAAATACAAAACCCGCATCATCAAATGAATTTAATTCATGCAATTCTTTTGTTTGCTGTACATAAGCTGTCAAAAGGTTTTCATCTGATTTTCTGAATACCACAAATGGTGCTTTTGTTTGATAAACATTCTCAATTTCGCTAAAAAATGTCGCTATTTCTTTCTGCAATTGTGTGGATTAAATGATTAAACTTAAATGAAATACCTTAAAAAACTACTTTTTTGGCAAAATAATATTGGTGAGCCTGCAAGTTGAAATTAATTTTCCCTGATCATCTTCCACCCTAATTTCGATTAAATGGGTGGTTCTGCCTTTATGAATAAATGTTGCAGTTGCGGTTACATTTCCGCTTTTAACGCTTCGTAAATGATTGGCGGAAAAGGCAATTCCCCTCACCATAAATTTATCGTTATCAATTGCCAACATAGAAACCGGGCTACCTACACTTTCTGCCAAAGCCATTGTAGCTCCACCATTTAATATTCCATCGGGCTGAAAAACTGTAGTATTTACAGGCATTTTAGCCACCAAATAATCCTCGCCAAAATCGGTGTAGGTGATGTGCAAGGTTTCCATCAACGTGTTTTTGCATAGTGTATTTAATTCCTGTAATGTTTTATTTTTTTGATTCATATTCCTATTGGGTACTTGTATTTTCAAAGATTAAATTAAATAGGCCAATTTTAAAAACTCGGCCATAAAAAAATTATTTTTATGTATTTTATTAAAAAATGTCAGCACGTAAAAATAAGAATTAAAACTTAAAATAGTACATTTGTGTTTTAATGAATTTATAAAATGGCCTACAAAATTAGAGTACTGTTAGATGTTGAAAAAGACGTAATTAGAGACATTCTTGTTGATGAAAATATTAATTTAGAAGATCTACATTTTATTATTTCAAAATCATTTGGGTTTCAAGGACTTGAAATGGCTTCTTTTTACAGAACAAATGAAGATTGGGAACAAGGTGAAGAAATTCCGCTATTTGACATGTCTGACGACGGCACTTCATTGTGTATGCGCAATTATTTGTTGAAAGATGTTTTGAAAAAAGAAGGTGACAATCTGATTTATGTATATGATTTTCTTTCAATGTGGATGTTTTTTGTCGAATTGTCCAAAATTATGATTACCAAAGAAAAGGACTTGCCAAAAGTCATGTTGTCTTTAGGAAACAAACCTGATAAAGCACCAGAAAAAGAATTTATTGCTGATGATTTATTTGATGATTTGGATCATTTTGATGACGAAGATGATATTGAAAATTTGGATGAGTTTGACTATGATAACTATTAACGAATAATATAGGTGTTTACATTTTCATAATTTCTTATCACAAAGTCGAAACCCACTTTTAAAATTTCGCCCATAGATTTACATTTCTTGAAATTTTTATCGTTGGTATATTTCACCAAATCCATTTTTAATTGCTGAATTTTTTCAGGTGTTGAAATAGTATCATTTGTCATACAATCCAATAAACTATTTATTCGGGTGTGAGCGCCTCTAAATCTTCTCGCGATTGCTGAACGTTCTTCTTTTTTATATTGCTCCACAGATTCTTTCTGAAGGTTTTCGGCAACCATTTTAACAAACGGATAATTTTCTTTAAAATATTGCGGAAAATAGACTTTTAAATTCCCTTCATAACATTGCTGGTCAAAATCCATGGCACGAATTCTATATTCAACCTGATCAAAATCATACGAAGCCACAATCACGTAATTATAGGCACGCATATCTCCCAACAAACGGATTGCGCAGCGTTCGTTAAATTTAACAAACTCTTTTGAAAGTCTTTTTTTGCCGCTGGCCGACATATTTTTAAGATTTTCCTCGATAAAACTATCCCCGGGAACGCCCAAAACATGTTCTTCAATCAACGTGTCTTTATAAACCAAAAAATTAATATTGTTGGGTGACAGAATATGCTCTAATTCAAGTCCGTATACCCTTGATGCATCCGCTTTTTTAACATAAATATAGGTATGGTTATCGTTTAAAATATTCCTGATCTTCACCCTAAAAGGCTTTGAATTTCCAAAAGTGCAATAGTCTATAGCATCAATGCTTAAAAATGAAACAGAATCCTCACTACCGTCGCCATGCAAAATAATATACATGCGTTTCAGGCTTAAATCAATTTCATCTCGCTCGTGATCAGAATAATATACACGGATCCACAAACTATCTTCTCCATTTTTATCGAACACAGAGATTCCGCCAGCAAAACGAAGCAAATCGTCATAAAAAATCGGAATTTTAATATTTCTATTGTATTCCGTTAAATACGCATACAACTGATCGTTAATGGGATAACTTGGTTTTTTTCGCGACATTAATTTTTCTTCCTTCATAAAAATATATGCTAAAGTCCAAATTTAGTATATTGCAGTAACAAATATTGTTAATGAACGTCTAAATTTAATACTAAACAACTAAAATTTGGAAACCATCCTCTCTTTAAAAAACCTTCATAAAAAATTTGGAGGTATTCACGCAGTAAATGATTTGTCTTTTGATATTAAAAAAGGCAATGTTTACGGTATTCTAGGCCCAAACGGCAGCGGAAAATCGACCACGCTTGGCATTATTTTAAATGTCGTGAACAAAACTTCGGGAAGTTTTAGCTGGTTCGACGGTAATTTAACCACACACCAAGCTTTAAAAAAAGTGGGCGCTATTATTGAGCGACCTAATTTTTATCCGTATATGACCGCCATTCAAAATTTAAAATTGGTATGTAAGATCAAAGAAATCCCGTTTACCAAAATTGAAGAAAAACTTAAAACCGTCAATTTACACGAACGCAGAAACAGTAAATTTTCCACTTTTTCATTAGGAATGAAACAACGATTGGCAATTGCTTCAGCCCTATTGAATGATCCCGAAATCTTGATTTTGGATGAGCCAACCAATGGATTGGATCCCCAGGGAATCCACGAAATAAGGGTCATCATTAAAGAAATTGCCCAAAACGGGACCACTATTTTATTGGCCTCACATTTATTGGATGAAGTTGAAAAAGTATGTTCACACGTAGTGGTAATTAGAAACGGAAAAAAATTATACTCAGGAAGCGTTGATGAAATGACGGCTTCCCATGGACTTTTTGAACTAAAAGTGGATGGCGATAATGAAAAATTAATGAATCTGCTTACAAAATTTGAAGGGATTGCATCTATTAAAACAGAAGACGAAAAAATAATTGCCACCCTAAATAAACCAGTTTCAGCATCAGAAATAAACAATTATTTGTTTCATAATGGCATTGTATTGTCGCATTTGGTTAAACGCAAACCAAGTTTAGAACAACAATTTTTAACGTTAACCAACAAAAATTAAGACATGTTACGATTACTAAACATAGAAATTCATAAGTTAAAATACAGCAGGGCCAGCAGGGTCTTAATTTTTATTTACTTTATTTTATTAACGTCCATTGCATTAATTGCAGCCATAAAATTTGATATCGGTCCGATTAAATTTCATTTGGCGGAACAGGGTATTTTTAATTTCCCTTATATATGGCACTTTAACACATATATGGCAGCCATTTTTAAATTTTTCCTATTGCTTGTTATCGTCTCCATGATGGCCAATGAATACAGCAACAAAACCCTAAAACAAAATTTGATTGACGGTTTAAGCAAGCAGGAATTTGTGCTCTCCAAATTTTATACGGTGGTGCTTCTTGCTTTCATTTCAACCCTATTTGTGTTTGTTGTCTCCCTTATTCTCGGTTACAGCTATTCTGATTTTAATGAGATTTCTATCGTAACCACGGATCTGGAATATTTATTTGCATTTTTTATAAAACTTGTAGCTTTTTTCTCCTTCGGATTGTTCTTAGGAATTTTAGTGAAGCGATCCGCTTTTGCCGTCGGCGCCATGTTTGTTTGGTTCATGATTGAAGGTTTTGCCAAAGGAATGCTGTACTGGAAATTTGAAACGATTGTAGACAAGGTGATGCAGTTTTTTCCATTGGAGGCGATGAGCAATTTAATAAAGGAACCTTTTACCCGTTTGAGTGCCGTTAAAACAGTTGCGAAACAAGTTGGTGAAGATTTGTCAAAAGATTTCTCAGTACAGCCCAAAGACATTATTATTGTGTTGATTTGGACCGCCATCTTTATTTACTTTTCTTATGTTTTATTAAAAAAGAGAGATTTGTAATTGAGGGATTAGGAATGCGTTTTAAATTTTTTAAAAACTTATTTCTTTGAGCTTTTGCCTTTTATATTGAATCTAAAAACTTTTAATTTTTTAATTTTTTGTATATTTAGATGAGAAAACCAATTTCACCAAATGAAAAAATTTATTGCCATACTCCTCCTCTTTTGCGCTTTAAATGTTTTAGCGCAAGGCGAAGCTAACTTTTGGTATTTTGGTGAAAATGCCGGTTTAAATTTCAATAGTGGTTCTCCTGTTGCAATTATTAACGGGAAATTAAATACTCGTGAAGGCTGCTCTTCGTTTTCAGACATTCATGGTAATTTACTTTTTTATTCAGACGGCACGACCGTTTGGAATAGACTTCATAATCCAATGCCAAATGGAACCGGATTAAAAGGCAATGCTTCCAGTACACAATCCGCCATGATAATTCCAAAACCCGGAAGCACTTCTATTTATTATATCTTCACGGTTGGGGCAGGAATAGGTGGTGGTGAGTTTGGATTTAATTATTATACCATTGATATGAATGCTGCCGGAGGTTTAGGCGATGTTATTTCTGGCCCTATCGACTTATCTGAAGGTAATTCAGATTTATGGACAGAAAAAGTAGCTGCAGTAAAAGGCTCTGAATGTCAAACTTTTTGGGTCGTATCATTCGCCGTTAACGAATTTTATGCTTATAAAGTCAGCAGTACTGGTGTAGCCTCTTTACCTAAAAAATCAACAGTATCTTTTTCCGCCACAGACAGAAGAGGTTATTTAAAAATTTCTCCGGACGGCTCTAAAATTGCAGTTGCCCATATGTCTAATACTATTAATGATCAATCTACTCCAGGTTCTTTTTTATTATATGATTTTAATAACCTAACCGGTGAAGTCACCAACCAAAGAAAATTGCCATTAACTGCGCCAACAGATAAGCCTTATGGCGTTGAATTTTCTTCAAATAGTGAAAAGTTATATGTAAGTGCGTCAAATGATTTTTATAGTCAGGTTTATAGTGAATATAACAACCCTTCAAATCATTTTTCAACATTATACCAGTTTAATTTAAGTTCACCTGCAATTGCTGACATAATTGCCTCGAGAAAAATAATTGATTCGCAAAGTTTATTTAGAGGGGGATTGCAATTGGGACCTGACCAAAAGATTTACAGGGCGCTTTCAAAAACGTATAACATAGGAATCCCTTTTTTAGGCGTTATAGAAAATCCTGAAAATGATGGATTGGCGTGTAATTATATACATGAAGCAATTTCATTAAACGGCAGAAATTCAACACAAGGCCTACCTCCATTTATTGCATCAATTTTCTCCCAAATTGAAATTACAGGTTTGGATGATCATTTAACACCAACTATATTAAATGATCAAACCATTGATTTACACATTGGAGATAATTTCAACGTAATACCTGAATTTTTAACCGGTACAACAACTTACAATTGGTATTTTAACAATGCTTCAACACCTTTTCCAAACACAGCAAACTTAACGTTAACCAATGTAACTGCTGCTAATGATGGACTTTATTCACTGGTTGTTACACAAACTGATATTTGTGGAATTGCTAAAATACTTAAAGGTGAATTTTCTATTGTTGTACACAATCCACCAACTATAAATTCAACATTCACCTTAAAACAGTGTAGTGAAAACGGCGTTTCCAATTTCAACTTAAATGAAGCAAATGATTTTTTAACGCTTGGCGATGCTTCACTAACTGTAACTTATTTTCTAAATTTCAACGACGCTGACTCCAATTTAAATCCAATAACTGCAAGTCCCTTTTCAAATGCAACACAATCCACAGTTTTTGCGCGTGTTGAAAACCAATATGGGGGCCATAGCATTGCTCAAATAAATTTAATCGTTTCTTCAACATCCTTCGATGAAAACTATTTAAAAACAGTTTATGTATGTGACAATGATAATGAAATCGATGGATTTATGCTCTTTAATTTAGCCGAAAATTCGAATGAAATTATTGCTCAATTTCCTACAGGGCAAAATTTAAGCGTTACTTATTATCGAAATTTAATAGATGCGCAATTGGCAGAAAATGAAATCAGCCAAAGCTTACCCTACAGAAATGAAACTGCCTTTAACAAAACGCTCTATGTTAGGGTTGAAAGCGATGATAATGGCGAATGTTTCGGATTTGGTCCCCATTTAAAATTAGTTGTGGACCCCAGGCCAGAATTTGAGCTGGATGAAAGTATTATTTATTGTTTGAACTTGCCTCCCATCACAATTCCAACCTACAATGCAAAAGGAAATTACACCTATGAATGGCGCAATGAAAGTGGAACAGTGATTGGCAGCAATTCGTTTTTGAAAATTTCTGCAGCCGGAAATTACAGTGTTATTGCAACTTCTACTGACGGATGTGAATCCTTTTCAAAAACCATAAGCGTAATTCCTTCAATAATTGCTTCCGTTACTCAAAATGACATCAAAATTGTTGACGATTCAGAAAACAATTCCATAACAATAGACACCAGAAACTTGGGAATTGGAGATTATGAATTTTCATTGAATGATCCTTATGGAAATTATCAAGATGAACCTTTTTTTGAAAATGTAAGTCCGGGTTTTTACACTATTTATGTTCAGGATAAAAATAATTGCAGTCTTGCAACCATCGAGGTTTCTGTGATTGGATGTCCAAAATTCTTCACCCCAAATAACGATGGTTATAATGATACCTGGAATGTTTTGGGCGTGAATGAAAATTTTTTCCAACAGGCAACTGTTTATATTTTTAATCGGTTTGGAAAACTCATTACAGAAATTGATTTATATAGCAATGGATGGAACGGAACATTTAACGGCAACTATTTACCGGCAAGCGATTATTGGTTTTCTGTCGAATTGGTTGACTATAACGGCAATATAAGGGTGAAAAAAGGACATTTCAGTTTGATTAGGTGATCATTAGGGCTTTTAAAACTTCCATTTGAAAAGAATTAAAGATTCGTTAAATATATTAGCAGCCCAAAAAACTACAGAAATTAGCTTATTTTTGCAAAATGCAATTTAAGTTAGAATCGAATTTTAAACCAACCGGAGACCAGCCAGAAGCAATCAAGCAACTTGTTGCTGGAATAGATTCCAATGAAAAATTCCAGACCTTGTTGGGTGTTACGGGTTCGGGAAAAACATTTACCGTAGCAAATGTGATTCAGGAAGTGCAAAAACCAACCTTGGTTTTGGCGCATAACAAAACATTGGCGGCACAACTTTACTCAGAATTTAAACAGTTTTTTCCAAATAATTCCGTTGAATATTTTGTTTCCTATTACGATTATTATCAGCCGGAAGCTTACCTTCCAACGACAGGAACATTTATTGAAAAAGATTTGTCCATTAACGAGGACATTGAAAAATTGAGAATCAGCGCTTCTTCTGCCCTGCTTTCAGGACGAAGAGATGTAATTATTGTGGCTTCCGTTTCATGTATTTATGGAATTGGGAATCCAGTGGAATTCAAGAAAAACATTATTTACGTTGAAGTTGGCCAGGAAATTTCGCGCACCAAATTTTTGCATCAATTGGTGGGAAGTTTGTATTCGAGAACTGAAACCGAAATCAGCAGCGGGACTTTTAAAGTAAAGGGTGATACCATCACCGTATATCCTTCCTACGGCGAACACGCCTTCAGAATTCACTTTTTTGGCGATGAAATTGAGGAAATTGAAAGCTTTGACGTAACCAACAACCTGGTTGTGGAAAAATTTGAACAAATCACCATTTATCCGGCAAATTTATTCGTGACTTCACCCGATGTTTTGCAGAATGCCATCCATAATATTCAGGAGGATTTGATGAAGCAATTTGAATATTTAAAAGAAATAGGAAAACATTTGGAAGCAAAACGCCTGAAAGAACGCACGGAATTCGATTTGGAAATGATTCGTGAATTGGGTTATTGCAGCGGTATTGAAAATTATTCCCGTTATCTCGATGGTCGAGAACCTGGATCAAGGCCGTTCTGTCTGCTGGACTATTTCCCTGAAGATTATTTGATGGTTGTCGACGAAAGCCATGTGACTATTTCACAAGTTCATGCGATGTATGGCGGTGACAGATCGCGCAAAGAAAATTTAGTTGAATATGGTTTCAGATTGCCGGCAGCTATGGATAACAGGCCACTAAAATTTGATGAGTTTGAAGAAATTCAGAATCAGGTGATTTTTGTAAGCGCTACGCCAGCCGATTATGAATTGCAAAAAACAGAAGGTGTTTTTGTGGAACAGGTGATTCGGCCTACAGGCTTGCTTGATCCTGAAATTCAAGTGCGCCCGAGCATCAACCAAATTGACGATTTAATTGAAGAAATACAGTTGAGAGTTGAAAAAGACGAACGAACACTTGTCACAACTTTAACAAAAAGAATGGCGGAAGAGCTCGCAAAATATTTAAGCAGAATACAAATTCGCTGCCGTTACATTCACTCTGATGTAGATACTTTAGAGCGTGTTGAAATTATGCGTGATTTGCGCTTGGGATTGTTTGATGTGCTTATTGGTGTCAATCTTTTGCGTGAAGGACTCGATTTGCCTGAGGTTTCATTGGTTGCAATTTTAGATGCCGATAAGGAAGGTTTTTTGCGTTCACACCGTTCACTGACCCAGACTATTGGTCGTGCCGCAAGAAACATCAACGGAATTGCCATTATGTATGCCGATAAAATAACGAAAAGTATGCAACTCACCATCGATGAAACCAACCGACGCCGTGAAAAACAAATTGCCTACAATACTGAAAATAATATTACGCCGACCCAAATAATAAAGAGCATAGAAAATATCATGGGCCTAAATACTGCTTCAACTTATAATTTTGAAAATTTGGCGAACATTGCCGCAGAAGAAAAAATGGATTATATGACGAAGGCAGAATTGGAAAACAGCATTCGCGAAAATCGCAAACTCATGGAAGAAGCAGCCAAAGAACTTGACTTTATCGCCGCCGCAAAATTGCGTGATACCATTAAGAAATTGAAAGAAAGGATTTAGAGAAGTTGGCAGTTGATGAATTTCGTCAACCTGAACTTGTTTCTGGTTCTCTTAATGATTGGCAACTAATATTCGTGGATTCGGAAACAAGTTCAGAATGAGATTTTCTGGGCTCCAGATTTAGCAAATTATGTTTTAGAATCGCAAATAAAAAGAAGCTGTCAAAAAAAGTAAAATTTTCAGACAGCCTCTTTTTAAAAAATCGTAAATCTACAATTGTAAATCCAAATTAGTTTCCTTTTTTATAATCTGCCAAAAACTTAGCCAAACCTATGTCTGTTAACGGGTGTTTCAACAATCCCATAATTGCAGATAAAGGACCTGTCATCACATCAGCGCCTAATTTTGCGCAATCGATAATGTGCATCGTGTGACGAACAGATGCTGCCAAAATTTCTGTTTCGTAACCGTAGTTATCATAAATAAGTCTTATTTCAGAAATAAGATTTAATCCGTCAGTAGAAATATCATCTAACCTGCCAATAAATGGAGACACATAAGTAGCTCCTGCTTTAGCTGCCAACAATGCTTGTCCGGCAGAAAAAACCAAAGTCATATTAACGCTAATTCCTTTATCGGTAAAGTATTTACATGCTTTAATTCCGTCAGCAATCATTGGTAATTTAACCACAATTTGCGGATGCAAATCGGCCAATGCTTCACCTTCCCTAACCATTCCTTCGAAATCAGTTGCAATCACTTCGGCACTTACATCACCTTCCACAATATTGCAAATTGCCACATAGTGTTTCAAAATATTGTCCTTTCCAGTAATGCCTTCTTTTGCCATTAATGAAGGATTAGTAGTCACTCCGTCCAAAACACCTAATGCCTGTGCTTCTTTGATTTGCTCTAGGTTCGCTGTATCAATAAAAAATTTCATGTGTTGTGATTATTAGTTTATACTGAATTGTTTATTTTGCAAAAGTACCTAAATGATTACAATTTATAATGATTCATTAATAACTTTTCATAAACTTTATCTGGTAAAATTCTTTTCAACAAAATCGAGAATTTTTGCATAAAATCGCCAACTTTATAATGAATTTTAGGTTTTCGTGAATTTATAATATTAAAAATAGCTTCTGCCATTTCAATTGGATTGCTTCCGCTATCAACGTGGCTATCCATTAAATTCAAATTTTTTTGATAATTTTCTTTATATGGGGAAGATTCAATAACTGGGGTATGGTATCTGCCAGAAGCAATATTTGTGGCAAAATCGCCCGGCGCTATGTTGGTCACTGCTATGCCAAAACCTTTAACTTCCATACGGATCGCCTCCGTCACAATTTCCAAAGCGCCTTTTGTTGCCGAATAAATTCCCCTAAACGGCAATCCCATATAACCTGCAATAGACGTCACATTAATGATTAATCCACTATGTTGTTTACGCATTTGTGGCAAAACAGCTTTCATGACTTCAATTGGCCCAAAAAAATTGGTTTCAAAAACATTGCGCATTTCATCGGTTGGCGTTTCTTCAATGGCTCCGGTAATTCCCATTCCTGCATTGTTTATCAAAATGTCGATATTACCTTCCGCAACAATTATTTCGTCAACAGCTTTGAGAATAGATTCCTTATCATTTACATCCAAAGCAATTAAGTGAAACGGATGATTCATTATTTTATCCGGATTTCTGCTTGTTCCATAAACGATGAATCCATTTTGTGTTAAAAGTTCACCGACAGATTTTCCTATTCCTGAAGAACCTCCCGTAATTAAAACGACTTTTTTCATCTGTTTAAATTTTATTTTTTAACTGTAACAGATGCTGTTCGCCATGAATCATTCCTTTGTGTATCAAAATTTGTAATGCTCGTTTCATTAACAGTTGTAAAGTTTAAAAGTTGAATTTGTAAAGTTAAAAAGTTAAAATTAAGATGAACCTTAAAAAGTAAGCTATTTATAGAGATTTAAAAAGTTCTTACTTTCAAAAAGAATTTAGGATAAGAAAAAAGAAAAAGGGCAAGCGACCTACATCACACCGCTACAACCTAATACCTTTGCTGCGTTCCCGCCCTGGAGGGTTCAAAGGGAGCTGGTTGTGCAGGACTTGCCCAGCTGCAAACTTACAATCATTTTTTAATTTTACCACTATTTTTTTCTAATTTTAGTGTAACAAATCTAAATTAGTGTTTACTAATAACTTAGTGAAAAATAACCATTATTGTTGGCATTTAACTGCCAATGATAATAAGGTATTTAGTATATTTGTTCAACCAAAAATCAATCAATTATTATGGAAAATCAAGAAATCACACCAAAACAAATCATGTTAAACTACGGTTTAATCCTAGGGTTTGCCTCAATTTTACTTAGTGTGGCATTATATGCTATGGGTAAAACTTACAATCCGCATTGGTCTGTGGGTGTATTCAGCACAGCAATGACAGTTGTTGCTATTATTTTAGGCATTAAAAAAATTAAGGAATTTAACGGCGGGTTTTTATCTTTGTCCGAAGCCTTGAAAACAGGATTGGGCATTGCGCTAGTATCCGGACTTGTATTTGTTGTTTATAATTTAATTTTCGTCACTTTTATAGAGCCTGAATACTTTGAAAGAATGTTAGAATTTAGCCAACAAAACTTGCTGGAAACTTATCCTAATTTTTCTGATGAGCAAATGGAAGCTTCTGCGGAAATGGCAAAAAAGATGTCTGGACCTTTCATTAATTCAGCAATAATAATTATAGGAAGTTTGTTTTTAGGGTTTGTAATTTCTCTAATTAGTGGGTTGATTATGAAAAAATCTGACGAAGAAATCACCAGTATCTAAAACCAATTTTAATGGATATATCCATAGTTATTCCACTTCTTAATGAGGATGAATCCTTAAATGAATTACACGATTGGATTGTAAAAGTCATGCAATTCAATCGTTATTCTTATGAATTGCTTTTTATTGATGACGGCAGCACCGATGATTCCTGGAAGGTTATCGAATCGTTGTCCGAAAAAAATCCCAATGTAAAAGGCATTCGATTTCAAAAAAACTATGGCAAATCCCAGGCATTAAATGCAGGATTTAAAGAAGTTGCCGGCGACGTTGTGATCACGATGGACGCCGATTTACAAGACAGTCCGGATGAGATTCCAGAACTTTATAATTTAATAAAAAGCGGAAATTTTGACTTGGTTTCGGGCTGGAAAAAAAAGCGGTTCGATTCAAAAATAAGAAAAAATATTCCCTCAAAATTATTCAATGCAGCCGCCAGAAAAACTTCAGGTTTAAAATTGCACGATTTTAATTGCGGGTTGAAAGCTTATAGAAATGAAGTGGTAAAAAATATTGATGTGAACGGAGAAATGCATCGTTATATCCCTGTGCTTGCCAAAAATGCAGGATTCAACAAAATTACCGAAAAAATTGTTGCACACCAAGCCAGAAAATATGGTGTCACTAAATTTGGCATGGAAAGATTTATCAACGGGTTTCTTGACTTGATTACCATTTGGTTTTTATCGAAATTCGGCAAAAGGCCTATGCATCTATTCGGATTGTTGGGAACGCTAACGTTTTTTATCGGATTTTGTTTTGCGCTTTACTTAGGAATCGACAAACTGTTTTTCAATCCGACAGGGAGATTGATTACTAACAGGCCCCAATTTTATTTGGCGATAGTAGCCATGATTATTGGAACACAACTGTTTTTGGCCGGATTTTTAGGGGAAATCTTATTACGCACAAAATCGGAAACCAAGCGTTATACCATTTCCGACAAAATCAATAACTAACATTTTTTTTAACATAATTGAACTATTTTTGCAATATTAAATTCTTACGATATGACTGAAATCTTAAACAAAGCCAAACTTTGGCTGACAGATACCTTTGACGCAAAAACAAAAGAGGAAGTTCAGCAACTCATTGCCGGAAATCCAGAGCAATTGACCGAACATTTTTATCAGGATTTAGAATTTGGTACTGGCGGAATGCGTGGCATTATGGGTGCAGGAACGAATAGAATCAATAAATACACACTTGGAAAAGCCACCCAAGGATTGTCAAATCATCTTCAAAAAACTTTCCCAAACAAACCATTGAAAGCGGTAATTGCTTTTGACTGCCGACATAACAGCAAAGAATTTGCCAAAATCGTGGCCGATGTTTTTTCGGCAAACAACATTAAAGTATACTTATTTGAAGATTTACGTCCGACTCCGGAACTTTCATTTGCAGTAAAATATTTGGGATGCGATGCCGGTATTGTATTGACCGCTTCACACAATCCACCCGAATATAACGGTTATAAAGTTTATTGGAATGATGGCGGACAAATAGTTCCTCCGCAGGATCATGAAATAATTGATGAAGTAAATAATTTAGATTTTTCACAAATCAACTTTAAAGCCAATGAAAGTTTGATTGAATTTATTGGTAAAGAAGTTGATGAAGCTTTTATAAATGCCAGCGTAAAAAATGGCACATTCAACACAAAAGGGAAAGAAAACCTTAAAATTGTTTTCACTTCTATTCATGGAACTTCAATTACCACCGTACCGGAAGCATTTATAAGAGCTGGCTACACAGATGTTCATATTGTTGAAGAACAACGCGTGCCAAACGGCGATTTCCCAACCGTTAAATCCCCGAATCCTGAAGAACCGGATGCCTTAAAAATGGCCACTGATCTGGCAGAAAAAATCCAAGCTGATATCGTAATAGGTACAGATCCGGACGGTGACCGATTGGGAATTGCGGTGAGAAATATGGAAGGAAAGATGACTTTGTTAAACGGAAATCAGACCATGTGTTTAATGACCGATTTTTTAATTAAAAAATGGAAAGAAGCCGGAAAACTAAACGGAAACCAATTTGTGGGTTCCACCATTGTATCCACCAATTTGGTGAATGAAATTGCCGCCAGTTATGGTGTTGAAACCAAAGTTGGGCTAACAGGATTTAAATGGATTGCCAAAATGGTTCGTGACGCTGAAGGCAAACAAGATTTTATTGGCGGTGGCGAGGAAAGCTTTGGCTATATGATTGGCGATTTTGTGCGTGATAAAGATGCGACTACAGCGACCCTATTGGCTTGTGAAATTGCCGCAAATGCTAAATTTAACGGAAGTTTGATGTACCAGGAATTGTTGCAAATTTATGCCGACAATCATTTTTATAAGGAACATTTAATCGCGATTGTTAAAAAGGGAATGGATGGCGCCGACCAGATTAAACAAATGATGGTTGATTTGCGTGAAAATCCCTTTATGGAAATAGACGGTTCAAAAGTTAATTATTTATTTGATTATCAAGCTTCAACCAGAAAAAATTTACTGACAGGCAAAGTTGAAGGTATCGATATTCCAAAATCCAATGTGTTAATTTATCAGACGGAAGACGGCACAAAAGTAGCGGCAAGACCTAGCGGAACAGAGCCTAAAATAAAATTTTATTTTAGCGTGAAAGGAAAATTGGATGCTATTGAAAATGCAAAAAAAACAGAAGCCGAACTGGATGCAAAAATTCAACGTATTATTGCAGAACTAAAATTAAGTTAATCAATTAGTACTTAGAATTAAAAAATATTTTTTTTCGAAATATAATGGCTTAATTTATTAAAAATGGGCTGTTGGTATGAAAAATTTAAAACAACGATAAAAATTAATGAAGTACTTCAGACAGATATTGGTTTATGCAAAACCGTATAAAATATATGGTGTTTTTAACATTATCAGCAATATTTTTTATGCCTTATTTGGAACATTGGCATTTGTGTCGCTAATGCCTATGCTAAAAGTGCTGTTTAAAACTGCTGAACCCATCACCACGAAACCTTCTTATGAAGGCATCACAAAACTGGGCGATTATATTGAAAATTCCATCAATTACTTCATTACCATAAAAATAAATACTGAAGGCGAAATGAAGGCTTTGCTATTTATGATTGTCATTGTTATCAGCACTTTTTTGCTCAAAAACATCTTTGGTTATTTGGCCATGTACTTTATTACTTTTTTAAGAAATGGGGTTTTAAAGGATGTTAGAAACGATCTGTATGAAAAAACAGTGGACTTGCCGCTGGCTTATTTTTCTGAAAAAAGGAAAGGTGACATTATTGCGAGAATCTCTACAGATGTGTTGGAAATTCAAAACTCTTTTTTGTCCATTTTAGAATTGATTGTAAGAGAACCACTGATGATTTTATTTACAATTATCGCTATGCTGGCCTTAAGTCCGCAATTGACTTTATTTGTTTTTATTTTTATTCCAATAGCCGGATTCGTTATTTCTTTGGTCGGAAAAAAATTAAAAAAACAATCCGATAAAGTTCAAAGGGAACAAGGCTATTTTTTATCTATTTTAGAAGAAACTTTAGGCGGATTAAGAGTCATAAAAGGATTTAATGCGGAAGGCTATTTCAATTCAAAATTCAGGGAATCAACCTCTCGTTTTTATACATTCTCCAATTCATTGTTGAACAGACAAAATTTGGCTTCACCATTGAGTGAGTTTTTAGGAATTGGCGTCATTGCCATTTTGCTTTGGTATGGCGGCTCCTTAGTTTTGGTTTCAAAAACATTGGCTCCAGACGCATTTATTGTTTTTATGGGATTGGCCTACAATATTTTAACGCCGGCAAAAGCAATTTCAAAAGCTGTTTATGGCGTTAAAAAAGGAGATGCCGCCGCTGAACGCGTTTTGGAAATTTTACATACAGTTTCCCCATTGGCCGATAAACCAAATGCCATCGAAAAAGAAGGCTTTAATTCCGCCATCAGCATTGAAAATATTTCATTTAAATATGAAGATGAGTATGTGCTTAAAAATTTCTCACTGGAAATTCCTAAAGGAAAAACAGTGGCTTTTGTTGGGCAATCGGGCAGCGGGAAATCAACCATTGCAAATTTACTGACCCGTTTTTATGATGTAAATGAAGGCAGCATTAAAATTGACGGCATTGACATTCGGGACATCACAAAAAAATCATTGCGCAGTCTGCAAGGGCTTGTTTCACAGGATTCCATTTTATTTAACGACAGCATAAAAAACAATATTTTATTGGGCATCAATAATAAAACCGAATCAGAAATTATGAACGCCGCCAAAATTGCGAATGCGCACGAATTTATTGATGATATGCCAAACGGCTACGATTCCAATATTGGCGACAGCGGGAATAAACTTTCGGGCGGACAAAAACAGCGATTGAGCATTGCGCGTGCCGTATTGAAAAATCCACCAATTATGATTTTGGACGAAGCTACTTCTGCTTTAGACACGGAATCTGAACGTTTGGTGCAAGATGCTCTGGAAAAAATGATGAGAAACAGAACATCGGTAGTGATTGCGCACCGTCTTTCCACTGTTCAAAATGCGGATCTTATTGTTGTATTGCTGAAAGGAAAAATCATTGAACAGGGAAACCATGCAGAGCTTATTGCGAAAAATGGCCTTTACACCAAATTGGTTGCCATGCAAACACTTTGATCATTGTTTATTTGTTGAGTTGTTTATTTGTTGAATCGTTGAATTGTTTATGTGTTTAATCTTGTATTTAAACTAAAAAATACTGTTAACTGAGACTGAAAACCGCTAACTAATTTTCAGGCCTAGTTTCTTTCCTTTTTTCAGCATAAAACCGTAAGCTTCTTCATAATCGTTGGCAATTTCACCTTCTAAAATAGCTTCTTTAATGGCTTCTTTTAAAACGCCAATTTCACGGCAAGGATTTAAATTGAAGGTTTCCATAATCAATTCTCCTGAAATAGGCGGCTGAAAATTACGAACATGGTCTCGTTCTTCCACTTCTTTAATTTTTTGACGCACCAATTCAAAATTCTGGTGGTATTTTTTAAATTTCGTCGGATTTTTAGTTGTGATATCCGCTTCGCACAAAATCATTAAACTTTCAATATCATCGCCTGCATCAAAAACCAAGCGTCGGACAGCAGAATCCGTAACTTCCGTTGCCAGTACAATTGGGCGCGAACTTAACAATACCATTTTTTGAACAAATTTCATTTTCTCGTTCATTGGAAGCCTTAAACGTTTAAACAATTTATATACCATTTTCGAACCCACGTATTCATGACCATGAAAGGTCCAGCCCAGTGTTTTATGAAATTTTTTGGTAGGTGCTTTGCCAATATCGTGCAGCAATGCAGCCCATCTCAACCATAAATTTTCTGTGTTTCTGGAGATATTGTCCACTACTTCCAAGGTATGGTAAAAATTATCTTTATGCTTCTGTCCTTCCACATCCTCTACCCCTTCCAAATTGGTCAATTCCGGCAAAAAACGTTTCAGCAACTGTGTTTTGTGCAATAAAATAAATCCGACTGAAGGCACAGGAGCACTCATTATTTTATTGAGTTCTTCCACGATTCTTTCACGCGTAATAATATCCAATCGCTCCGCATTTCTGGCAATGGCTTCAAAAGATTTTTTTTCGATAGCGAAATTCAGCTGGGTCGCAAAACGAATGGCGCGCATCATACGCAAAGGATCGTCGGAATAGGTAATATCCGGACTCAGTGGCGTTCTAATGATTTTATCATCCAAATCTTTCAGCCCGTTAAAAGGATCCAATAAATTGCCGAAATCTACTTTATTTAAACTTAATGCCAGGGCATTTATGGTAAAATCGCGACGGTTTTGGTCGTCTTCCAGCGTTCCGTCTTCCACAACAGGATTCCTGCTGTTTTCATTATAAGATTCTTTACGGGCTCCCACAAACTCCACTTCCACCCCATTAAACTTTAACATGGCTGTACCATAAGTTTTAAAAACCTGCACTTTTGGTTTGTTAGGCAACAATTGGGCAACAGCCCTCGCCAAATCAATACCGCTTCCAACGGCAACAATGTCAATATCTTGCTGATTGTTTCTTTTTAAAAAGAAATCACGTACAAAACCGCCGATGACGTAGGTTTCCAATTCCAAATCAGCTGCCGCTTGAGAAATATATTCAAAAATTGGATGATTTAAAGCGTCGGTATATCGTTTTTTTTTAGTCATTTTTTAATTGCGTAGCACTATTATTCCTCCATTTTCAGAGACCTTCAAAATAGTTGAAGATTTTTCGTTCACCTCTTTGCGCTGCAAATTTACAACATAGTCCATGCTATCCAAAATTGACTGTTCAATTTCTTTGAAACTTTTTGGCGTTGGGTTGCCGCTGATATTTGCCGAAGTGGATACAATAGGTTTTCCGAACAAATGAATTAATTGTTTGCAGAACTCATGTTGCACGATCCTAATGGCGACTGTATTGTCAGCCGCCACCACGTTTTTAGCCAAACCAAATGGATTGTCGTAAATAATGGTTGTTGGTTTTTTTGTTTTTGACAGCAATTCCAAAACTGATTTTGAAACTTTTGGGATGTGTTTTTTAAGCATTTCAATACCGTCGACCAAAATAACCAAACTCTTGCTTTCTGAACGTTGTTTGATTTCGAAAACCTTTGCAACCGCTTCTTCGGATGTAGCATCACAACCAATTCCCCAAACCGTATCGGTTGGGTAAAGCAATACTTTTTTTTGTTTCAGTATTTTAAGACTGTTCTTGATTTCAATATCCATGCTGCAGTAAACTCAATTTTAAGAGGAATTAAATTATGAAAAATTACTTATAAAGTCCGATAAACTTTTTAAAATCCTTATAATAACAGGCAGAGAGCGAACTAAGTTTGTTTGTAAAACTTAGCAATCGCCAAGAATTGTAATTTGATATTCCATTTAAAATTTCTTCTGCTTTAATTTTAGCAATGTGAAATTTATTTATTATTTCAGCATCCACCCTGCCGTAACCTTCAAACTGATTTACTTTATTTTTTGAGTGAATAATGCCCAGCCACAATCTTTTATCTTTTACCCGAATGATATTTTTTTCATATTTCCAGGAACCATGGCGGCTTCTGAACCAAACGGTTTTAAAATCCTCCTTCTTTTCTATCAGACTTATAAACGGATTGTACAAATGCTTTTGAAAACCCAAACGTATTTTTTCTCCAATTTGCAGCGTATAGCCATCAATTAAATCGATTGCCAGGTGATTTTGTTTGTCGAAATAACTTTGAATAACATCCACATAATCTTCATGAAGGCTGTCATCATTGTCCAATCTTGACGTTATAATATATTTCTCACTGTCTAACAGTTCGATGTTTTTAACAATTTCCGGCAAAAAATTAGGCATTCCGTCTACAAAAAACGGATAGAAATTTTCATAGGACTTGCGAAATTCTTCCACTTTAATTTTATAGGATTCCGGGGTATTTACATCAAAAAATACCAGCCATTTAAAATTTTGGTTGGATTGATGTTTCACCGAACTGAAGCAATAATTTTCAAATAAATCAAAACGTTCTTTCAGCCATTCTTCCGTCAGTACCTTTTCCTTGTTTTTTGTGGTTGTCCAATCTGTGGCCCTAAGATTGAATCGCGTAAGAATATAATGCTGAAACATAGTTGCTATTTGAAGATTATTAATTTAAAACTTAAAGTAGTTTAGCTTCTTTCTCATTTTAAATTTCCTAAGGAGATTTAAAGGTTTTTTCTTTAAGTAAGACCTGTCCTTCTCCAAAAAATCCAAAGTAGCATCCACAATTCTTTTACTGGATTTTCCGTCTCTGTAAGGATGCGTAAATTCAATATAATCATCAATCTCCTTCATCACTTCCTTTGGATATGAAAATGCTTTTTCAATGTTTTTTTCAATATCCTCCACCTTTTCAATGTTCATTAAATGAGGCATCGGTTTGTTATTTCTGAAAGTAACCACAGGTTTGCGCTGCAATATAAATTCAGGAATGGCAGAAGTGGTGTCGGAAAACATCACATCCGCTATTTTTAAAACAGGAATTATGTCGGTTGTGTCGAAATATTTCAGATTTTCATTTTCCAGATTTTTGAATTTTTCAACAATGGAAGGATCCATCATCGGATGAAGAATTACCAAAAATTGCCATTTTCCAATTAAAGACAATCGTTTAATTTCTTCGTAAACTTCAGGCATTTTTGCCAAACTATATCTTGTTGTAAAAGTTGAAGAAATAAGTACCGTAGGCTTATCACTAATTCTTTGCAGCTTATTGCTTTCTTCAAACAATAGATCCACTTTTGACCAGCCGGTTTCTACCACTTCAAAATAACCGTGTTTCTTTTTTAACTCATTAAAAGGACCTGTGGTAGATGGACCCTGCGTGCAATACAAATCGAAAAATCCCCTGATTCTAAAATGGCCCTTTTTAAAGCTCCATTTATTCACCAAAAAACCATGAAAAATTTCAACCTTAATGCCAGGAAAAAAATGAGGAACCGAATCTGTGGCCACCAAAACAATGTGCGGATTGTAATCCATAACCTCCTGCACCGTTTCCAACAATTCTTCCTCTTCAGTAAAATATTTTTTTGCATTTTCCGATTCAGAAAACCATTTTACCTCATAACCCCGTTCCCTTATTTCTTTTTGCAGCGGTTTGCCAATAGGAATGCTATATCCTTGCGAAATATGAATTAAAAATCGTTTCATTTATGTGTAAGAAAATTTCTGGTAAAGATATAAAATTAAACCGCCACATCATTTTCTCTCAAAGCATCGTTCAATGATGTTTTTTTATCGGTACTTTCTTTACGTTGTCCGATAATTAGCGCACAAGGAACCTGATAGTCTCCCGCAGGAAATTTTTTGGTGTAACTTCCGGGAATTACCACAGAGCGTGATGGAATAACCCCTTTAATTAATTTAGGTTCGTTGCCTGTTACATCAATTATTTTGGTTGAACCCGTAAGCACCACATTGGCACCTAAAACAGCTTCTTTTTCCACACGAATTCCTTCTACCACAATACAACGAGAACCCACAAAAACATTGTCTTCAATAATTACAGGAGCTGCCTGTAATGGTTCCAACACGCCGCCAATGCCAACACCACCGCTCAAATGCACATATTTACCAATTTGCGCACAGCTTCCAACAGTTGCCCAAGTATCGACCATGGTGCCTTCATCTATATAAGCGCCAATATTTACATAACTTGGCATTAATATGGTTCCTGCCGAAATGTAAGAACCATAACGCGCCACCGCATGCGGCACCACGCGAATTCCTTTTTCTTTATAGCCTCTTTTTAAAGGTATTTTATCGTGATATTCAAAAATGCCCACTTCAAAAGTTTCCATTTTTTGAATTGGGAAATACAGTACCACCGCTTTTTTAATCCACTCATTTACCTGCCATCCATTTTCTGTAGGTTCCGCAACGCGTATTGCGCCATTATCCAGCAAATCAACAACTTCACGAATGGCATTTTGGGTAAGTTCTTCTTTTAACAATTCCCTGTTTTCCCAAGCTCTCGCTATTATTTCTTTAAGTGCTTTCATTCCTTTATATTTTTGTTTTGCACAAATATATTGCTTTAAAAAAAAATTACGGTCCAAAATACCTAAATTTGCACAACTTTATAAATTATGTTAACATTTTGGCGCGAATTTTAGCTTTAGATTACGGTGAAAAAAGAACAGGAATTGCCATAACGGACGAATTGCAAATGATTGCTTCCGGTTTGACGACTATTGAAACCAAAAAAATTTTCTCATTTTTAACCGAGTATTTAAAAAAAGAAAAAGTCGAGTTGTTTTTGATTGGCGAACCCAAACAAATGAACAATGCCGAAAGTGAAAGCGAGCAATTTATTAGACCATTTGTCAAAAAATTAAGTCAGACTTTCCCAAAAATCCCAATAAAACGCGTAGATGAACGTTTTACTTCAAAAATAGCTTTCCAAACTATGATTGACAGCGGTTTGAAAAAAAAACAACGGCAAAATAAAGCTTTGGTTGATGAAATTAGCGCAACTATCATATTGCAGTCCTATTTATATTCAGAAAAAAAATGATTCGGAAAATTAACGTTTTTATCAGAAGAAAATTTAGAAGAACTTTCCAGAATCAACTCTGCAAAAAAGATATCTTATTATTAAAAAACAAAAAATTCGTTATCATTGCCAACAATTGTTGGGGAGGAGAAATTTATCACTGGTTTAAAAGACCTTACAATACGCCTTTCATAGGACTTTATTTACACGGGCCTTGCTTTGTGAAGTTGCTTTCAAATTTCAAACATTATATGTCGCAAGATTTAAAATTTGTCAATTCCACAACATATTCAGATTTAGAGCCCAATTACCCTGTGGCAATATTAAATGATGTAGAAATCCATTTTTTGCACTATAAATCGGAAAATGAAGCTCTGGACAAATGGACACGCAGAACTTCCAGAATGCTAGAGGAATCAAATATGGATAACTATTATTTTAAAATTTGTGACCTAAATAATGGAAGCGAAGGCGTTTTAAAAAAATTCCATGCGCTTCCCTTTAAAAATAAAGTTTCATTTGGCGTAAAAAATTATGCCTCGCTAAAGGATGAAAATCACATCAAGATTAGGGAATCAGGCAAAAATAAGGGGCTGCATGTACCCAACGGCGTAAAATTGTTTAAGCTTAGCTTTTTATATTTTGACATTCCTAAATGGTTAACTAATTAATTTTTCTTTGTTTTAGAAAATCTTTTGTAATTTTGCAAACCAAAAAATAAATATGATTTTACCAGTAATAGCATATGGCGATCCCGTTTTAAGGAAAATGGGGGTTGATATTGACAAAGAGTATCCAAATTTAGGAGAACTCATTGAAAATATGAAAGAAACCATGACAAATGCCCACGGTGTAGGGTTGGCAGCTCCTCAAGTTGGCAAAGCAATCAGGCTTTTTATCGTTGACACGTCACCTTTTGCGGAAGATGAAGAATTAAGTGATATAGAGCGCGAATATTTGGGTAGTTTTAAAAAAGTATTTATCAATGCCAAAATGTTAAAAGAAGAAGGTGTTGATTGGGCTTTTAACGAAGGATGCCTAAGTATTCCGAACATTACGGAAGATGTTTTCAGACAAGAAAAAATTACGATTGAATATTTTGATGAGAATTTCGAAAAACATGTTGAAGTGGTTGAAGGTATGGCAGCAAGAGTGACACAACATGAGTACGATCACATTGAGGGTGTTTTATTTATTGATAAAATTGCATCGCTAACTAAAAGACTGATTAAAAAGAAGTTAGAAAATATATCAAAAGGACTTGTAAGTACTGATTATAAAATGAAATTTCATTTATTAAAAAAGAGGTAAAGCTCCTAAGCCCCGAAGGGGGAATAAAAAATATTAAAGAATAAATACCTAAAATGGAATTAACAGATTGCCACAGTTTTTAAAAAAAACTTCGCAATGACGCAAAAAAAATTTAAACAAATAAACGATTAAACAGTTAACAAAAATAAACAAATGGAATTAAAAGACATTGTAGCCATCAACGGAAGACCTGGATTGTATGAGGTTAAAGCGCAATCTAAAGGCGGAATTATCGTAGAATCATTAATTGACTCAAAAAGAATTCCCGTCACCGCAACACACAATATTAGTGCTTTAAATGAAATTGCCATTTACACTTATGAAGAAGAAATTCCGTTACGCATAGTTTTAAAATCAATTGGAGAAAAAGAAAACGGAAAAGAAGCGTTAAGCCACAAAGAAAGCAGCAAAGCTTTAACTTCCTTCTTTAGAGAAGTTTTACCAAATTTTGATGAAGATCGCGTTTATACCTCAAATATTAAAAAAATTGTGCAATGGTATAATTTATTGGCTTCAAAAAATTTCGATTTCGCTGCCATTAATGAAGTGGAAGAAGAAACAGAAGAAGCATAAATTATGAATACCCGGGAACAACAACTGAGTGCTTTTGGCCGGCTATTGGACATTATGGATGAGTTGCGTTTAAAATGCCCGTGGGATAAAAAACAAACATTTGAATCACTTCGGCATTTAACCATCGAAGAAACATACGAATTGGGTGATGCCATTCTGGATAATGACCTCCAGGAAATTAAAAAAGAACTGGGTGATTTAATGCTTCACTTAGTTTTTTATGCGAAAATTGGTTCTGAAACCAATGATTTCGACATTGCTGATGTCGCCCATTCAATATCTGAAAAACTAATTTACCGCCATCCGCACATTTATGGCGATGTTGTTGTAAAAGATGATGAAGAAGTAAAGCAAAACTGGGAGAAATTAAAACTGAAAGAAGGAAAAAATTCAGTACTGGAAGGTGTTCCAAAAGCACTTCCAGCTATGGTAAAAGCCAGCAGAATTCAGGATAAGGTTGCCGGAGTCGGGTTTGACTGGGAAAAACCGGAACAAGTTTGGGAAAAAGTTCAGGAAGAGATCCATGAATTAAATGCTGAACTGCTGAAAGGAAATACGGATGCCATAGAATCAGAATTTGGAGATGTTTTGTTTTCCATGATTAATTATGCGCGTTTAATTAAGGTAAATCCGGAAAATGCCCTGGAACGCACCAATAAAAAATTTATCGGTCGCTTTCAGTTTTTAGAAAGCGAAGCCAAAAAAATTAATAAATCACTTCACGATATGTCACTTGCAGAAATGGATGTGTTTTGGAATGAAGCGAAATTATTTGAAAAATAAGTAGCTGGAATCAGGTATCAAGTAGCTGGATTTTTAAATTCGGGTATTTGTGGAATTATTTAGTATCAGTTTGTTTCTTTGTAAATCAATAATTCAAAATCCATCATCCAAAATTTAAAATTGGCCTATCACTATTGCCCATTCTCTTTTGCCTATTGCCTAATTTATAATTATCTTAGTGTCTCAATTTAGCAACATGGAAAAAACACTTATCATTACAGGTGGCAGCAAGGGTTTAGGCCTTGGCTTGGCAAAAGAATATCACAAAAACGGGTATCGGGTTTGTTCTATCTCCAGAAGTAAAAATGAAAAATTATATTTCATGGAGCAATACCAATGCGATTTAAGTAAAAGTGAAACCATTGAAAACGTTGTTAAAGAAATTTTCTCCCATCTCGACAAAAAAAACACACAACAATTAACACTCATTAATAATGCAGGTGATTTAGGGACTGTCAATACGCTTCAAAATATAACACCTTCAGATATAAGCTACACCATTCAGCTGAATTTGACTGCGCCTATGATTTTAAGTTCCCTGTTTATTAAATTATCAAAGGAATGGAGTTGCAAAAAGCAAATTTTTAATATCTCATCGGGTGCTGCGGTAAATCCGTACGAAAGTTGGGTAATGTATTGCGCCTCAAAAGCCGGATTGGATATGATGACCAAAGTGGTTTCCAAAGAACAAAAAGAATTATCTAATGGTGTTGGGATTGTTTCCATTTACCCTGGAATTGTTGATACAGACATGCAGGAAAAAGTAAGAGATACTCCTAAAGAACACTTTAAAGCCGTTCAGCGATTTATTGATTTCTATAAACAGGGTGACCTATCTTCACCGGAACAGGTTGCGAAAAAGATATTCCATTTGGATATTGAAGGAGCGCTAAAAAGCGGAAGTATTTTAGATGTCAGGAATGTATAAAAAAATGCTGCCATAAATTTATGGCAGCATTTTTTTTAAATATCATAATTTACAAAATTATACAGTAGTTTTAGGAACGCTTGTTACCGTTAATTGTTTTGCATTCTTAACTTTCTCGTTGGTCAAGGCAATATCAATCACTTCTTTCATCGTGTTCACATAATGAAATTTCAAGCCCTTCAAATAAGATTCCTTAATTTCGTCAATATCCTTTTTGTTTTCGACACAAAGCACAATTTCTTTAATATTTGCGCGTTTTGCCGCCAGAATTTTCTCTTTAACGCCTCCTACAGGCAACACTTTTCCCCGCAATGTTATTTCACCTGTCATTGCCAAATTCGCTTTAACTTTTCGTTGGGTAAATACAGAAACAATGGAGGTTAACAAAGAAACACCGGCACTTGGCCCGTCTTTTGGTGTAGCGCCTTCCGGCACGTGAATATGAATTTTATATTGATCCAAGAGTTTGGGATCAATATCAAAATCGGTTGCATTTGCCCTTATATATTCCATGGCAATTGTTGCAGATTCCTTCATAACATCACCCAACATTCCGGTAATGGTAAGACCTTTTCCTTTTGAAATAATGGATTCAATAAATAGAATATCACCTCCAACACTAGTCCAGGCCAATCCTGTTACAACGCCCGCAATATCATTGCTTTCGTATTTATTGCGCTCCAAATGAGAAGTACCTAATACTTTTTCAATAATTTCTGTGGTTATCTTCACAACATATTCTTCTTCCATTGCAATTGACTTTGCTGCATAACGCACCACTTTGGCAATTTGTTTTTCCAATCCTCTTACACCAGATTCACGGGTATAAGCTTCCACGATTTTCTCCAATTGTTTTTTGCCAATTTTCAAATGTTCACTTGTTAAACCGTGTTCTTTTAACTGTTTTGGCACCAAGTGGCGTTTTGCAATTTCCATTTTTTCTTCGGTCGTATAACCGGAAACGTTGATAATTTCCATTCGGTCCCGCAAAGCCCAAGGAATGGTCGACAAACTATTTGCAGTGGCAATAAACAATACTTTGGAAAGATCGTAATCCAATTCCAAATAATTGTCGTAAAAAGCTGTGTTTTGTTCAGGATCCAATACTTCCAACATGGCAGAAGACGGATCTCCGTTATGGCTTGAAGAGCCCATTTTATCTATTTCATCCAACACAAAAACAGGATTTGAAGTGCCTGCTTTTTTCATATCTTTAATAATACGGCCCGGCATGGCACCAATATATGTTTTTCTGTGACCACGAATTTCGGCTTCATCACGCAAACCGCCCAAAGACATACGAACATATTTTCGTCCAAGCGCTTCTGCTACCGATTTACCCAATGAAGTTTTACCAACACCTGGAGGGCCATACAAACAAATGATTGGCGATTTCATATCTCCTCTTAATTTCAACACCGCCAAATGCTCAATAATTCGTTCTTTTACTTTTTCTAATCCGAAATGGTCTCTGTCTAAAATCCGCTGCGCACGTTTTAAGTCGAATTTATCTATTGAAAATTCATTCCAAGGTAATTCAAGCAATAAATCCAAATAATTTCGCTGTATAGAATATTCCGCTGCCTGCGGATTCATGCGTTGCAAACGTCCCAGTTCTTTATCAAAAGTTTCTTTAACTTCCTCGTTCCATTTCTTTGCTTTCGCCTTCTCGCGCATTTCTCCCAAATCTTCATCAAATGAAACGCCTCCCAGTTCTTCCTGAATTGTTTTTAATTGCTGATTTAAATAATATTCACGTTGTTGCTGATCCATATCAGAACGTGTTTTAGACTGAATATCATTGCGCAAAGCCAATCTTTGTAACTCAGTATCCATCTTTTTTAAAGTCAGCAATGCTCTTTCCTTCAAGTTATCAGATTGCAATAATTCTTGCTTCTCCTCTACTTTTAGATTCATATTTGAAGAAACAAAATTAATTAAAAACGGATTGCTCTCAATATTTTTAATGGCAAATGTGGCTTCAGAAGGCAAGTTCGGATTCTCTTTAATAATACGAATGGCCATTTCCTTCATGGAATCCACGATTGCCTCAAATTCAGGCTCTTTTTCTTCCGAGCGATCTTCAATGCGTGCTTTTGTGGTTGCCTGTAAATAAGGTTTTTCTTGCACAAAGCTGTCAATTTCAAACCGCTTTTTGCCCTGAATAATTACCGTTGTATTTCCGTCGGGCATTTTCACCATCCGTAAAATACGTGCTACTGTACCTACCTTATAGATGTCGTTGGTGGTTGGGTCTTCAACGCTTTCATCTTTTTGTGCAACAACACCAATAATTTTATTTCCTTTATAGGCTTCTTCAATCAATTGAATTGATTTGTCACGACCAGCTGTAATTGGAATTACAACACCCGGAAATAACACCGTATTGCGCAAAGGCAATATTGGCAGTACAGACGGAACATCCTCATTATTTATTTCTTCTTCATCTTCTGGAGTCATCAATGGAATCAAATCAGCATCATCCTCTAAAATGTGTTGTAATGACAGATTGTCCAGTTTAAAAATTTTCGATTTACTCATAGTGTTATATTGGGTCATTTTGTCATTAATACTTTATTAACTTAAAAAATGATTCATGTAAAATTAATTTATATTTCTGATTTTCAGTAATTTATATAAATAACAACTGCGTTGTCTCTTCATAAATTTCAATTCTTATGCCAAAAATCTTATTCGCCTTTATTATTTTTTAGTAATTTTAAATAAAAGTGTAACATTTGAAAAATAATGATGTCTTTTTAATAGAAATCGATTTTGAACGTAGTGAATCAAGATATTAACCAACTTATAGAACGTTGTAAAAATTGCGATACCAAAGCACAATTTGCAATTTACAAACTTTACTATAAAGCGATGTATAATACAGCTTTTAGAATTGTGAATGATTCTTTTGAAGCGGAAGATGTGATGCAAGAATCATTTTTATCGGCTTTTACAAAATTAAATTCCTTCAGCGAAAAGGTAACTTTTGGTGCCTGGCTGAAAAAAATCGTGATTAATAAGAGCATAACCTCATTAAAAAAGACGCATAAATTTGAAAAGGTTCCTCTTGAAAAAGTTGCCCTAAAAGAAATTGAGGAAGATTCTTCCGATTATAGAGAATCGAATGCAAGTGAAATTTTAAATAAGATGTCAGCGCTTAAAAATAATTATAAAGTGGCGTTGACCTTAAATTTAATTGAAGGGTATGACTGTGAAGAAATTGCCCAAATTATGGATATTAGTTATGAAAACACACGAACTACCATTTCAAGGGCAAAAAATAAATTAAGAAAACTTTTATCTGAAACTTATGCAAGATAATTTAGAAAAAATATTTAAAGAATTTGAAAATCAATTTGATGTTGAAGAGCCAAATGTTGGCCATTTCAAAAGATTTGAAGAAAAATTGAATAAAGGCACCAAACCAAATATTCTTTTTAAACTATGGCCTCTCATTGCCTTTGCGGCTTCCATCATTTTAATCTTTGGTATTTGGGTTGGGGCATCATTTTCGAAATCAGGAATGGAATTGGCCAGCATTTCTTCTGAAATGGGAGAAACCCAAAATTTCTTTGTGACAACCATTGAAAAAGAACTTGCAACGATTGAAAAAGAAAGAAGTCCAGTCACGGAACAATTAATTTCTGACGGATTGCAACAAATAAACAAACTTGAAAAAGAATACCAGGCACTTACTTTAGAGCTCAAAGAAAGTACGGAAGACAAAAGAATCATTTACGCCATGATTTCTAATTTTCAACAACGGATTGAAGTGCTACAAAATTTATTGATCCAAATAGAAGATGTTAAACAATTAAAAACACAAAACAATGAAAAATACAGCTAAACTTTTTCTTCTTTTTTTACTGATTCCGCTTGCTATTTTTGCTACGGAAAAAAAAGGAAAATACACGAAAACTAAAGTCATTGACAAAACATTCAATGTAACCAAAGAGGCCACTTTAAACGTTTCGAATAAGTACGGGAATATTGATATTATAACCTGGAATGAAAGTAAAATAGCCGTAACCGTAAAAATTACGACCAACGGTGATGATGAGGACAAAGTAAAAAAGCGTTTGGAAGAAATTACTGTTGAATTTGATGCAAATTCAACTAATGTTTCCGCAAAAACAATGATTGAGAAAAGTTCGTCTTCCTGGAATTTGTGGGGAAAGAATAACAATGTAAATATGGAAATCAATTACCAAATTAAAATGCCCCTTACCAACAATGTGAATTTAACCAATGATTACGGTGGAATTAGCCTAAACAAATTGGAAGGAAAAGCAAAAATAAACTGTGATTATGGCAAATTAAATATTGGAGAATTGTTAAATGCATCAAATAGCATCAATATAAATTACACCAACAATTCAACCATTTCCTATATGAAAAACGGTCATGTAAACGCCGATTATTCCACACTAAGAATTGACAAGACAGGGAACATCGATTTAAATGCAGACTACTCTCACATTTCTTTTGGAACAATTGCACAATTAAATTATAGTTGCGATTATGGCAGCTTAAAAATTGGCGATGCTGAAAATATAAATGGAACCAGTGACTATATGAATTTAACTATTGATAAATTGCTTATTACCGGAGTATTTAATCTGGATTATGGTTCATTAAAAATCGAGGAATTGGGTCAGCATTTAAAAGAATTAACCATACAATCGTCCTACACCCACGTAAAACTTGGTTTACATCCAAATGGCTCATTTAATATTACGGCTGCATTAAGTTATAGCGGATTTAAGCACGGAGATCATTTTACATTCAATAAGGAAATTGAAAAACCCACTTCAAAATATTATGAAGGTTATTACAATTCGCCAAATTCAGGCGCCCAAATTTCAATAAAATCCAGTTATGGAAGTATTTCTTTTAACAACAATTAAAAAATTAACAATGAAAAAATTTATTAGTATTATAGTATTATTTAGTATTGGAGTAACGCTAAACGCTCAGGTATTTACAGAAAGAATAAAAGGAAACGGGACTGTGGTCACAGAAAACAGAAGCCTATCCGATTATGACAAAATTGACGTTGCGGGTTCTTTTGATGTTATATTGGTAAAGGGAAAAAAAGGTGCTATTGTCATTAAAGCTGATGAAAATTTAATGAAATACATTGAAACAGAAGTTGAGAATGGCCATATAAAAATTCATCCAAAAAAAGGCTATCAGTTAAGATCAACAAAAACTATTGTAATCACGGTTTCTTTTGAAATGGTTGATGCTATTTCATTGGCAGGATCGGGGAATGTGCGTTCAAAAGATGTATTAAATTCTTCGGATTTAAATTTAAACCTGGCTGGATCCGGGACATTGGATTTGCCGGTTTCAACCAAAAACCTGACCTCACATATTGCAGGATCAGGAAATATCAAATTATCAGGAAATTCTGAGGTTTTAAATTGTAAAATTACAGGTTCCGGAAACATGGATGGTTCTGATATGAAAGCAACTGCTTCCCATATCAATATTACCGGATCGGGAAATGTGAAAGTCCATGCAATTTCTGAAATCCATGCCAAAATTGTTGGTTCAGGAGATGTCATTTATACCGGAAATCCGACTATTGAAAAATTAAAATCTATTGGATCAGGATCAATTAAAAAGAAAAGTTAACCAAATACAAACAAGAAATAAAAAACGTCGCAAATGCGACGTTTTTTATTAATATTATTCTATTTCTATCTGATATTTCCCCAACAAACCTATCACGCCCTGCAAGGAAAATCTGGCTTTTTTTAGCCGATTCATTTCAGGATCAATACTGTAATTAAACGAAGTTCTAAAATCGGATTTTTCTAAAATTGTAGTCTTAAAAATACTTCCAATTAAATCACAATTGTTAAATTTGGAATTGGTTAAATCGGTTTCGGAAAAATCAACTTCCTGAAGTTTGCATTTGCTAAATTTCGTGTTTTTAAGTTTCAGTTTATAAAATGAAACGATGTTCAAATGACATTCTTCAAAGCGAAGCGACAATAAAAAAGCATTGCAATCATTAAATTGTAGCCCCAATAATTTACAATTTTTGAAAATTACCGATCTAAAGGATGTGTTTTTGAAATAAGTCATGCTAAAATTGCAATTCACAAATTCACAATCCATAAAAGTAATCCCGGAAACATCAGCATTCAAAAACAGGCAATTTACAAAAGCACAACCATCATATTCTCCTTTTACGAGCTTTACTTTTGAATAATCGATTTTTTCGAAGACTTCATTTTCAATAAATTCGTCCATATTTTAGCAACCTTCAGCCTTATTTGGTTTCCTCTTTTGTTTTACGGAACATAAAATACAATCCAATAATAATGAGTGGTATGCTTAAAACCTGCCCTGTATTTAATCCGAACATCCAATTATCGCCGCCTTCAACCTGTTTTTCCTTGAAAAATTCAACAAAAAATCGAACCGACCAAAGCAGTGCAAAAAACAAACCGAAAAGATATCCTAATTTTTTCATTTTATCGGTTTTCCAGTACACAAACATAAGGATGAGAAAAACAAAAAGATAACCAGCTGCCTCGTACAATTGTGTTGGATATCGCGGAAAATCTTCCCCCAATCTTCTAAATATAAAACCGTAATCTGAATTGGTTGGTTTCCCAATAATTTCTGAATTCATCAGATTTCCCAATCTGATAAAAACACCAGCAATGGCCACGGGAATGGTAATTCTGTCTAAAATAAACAGGATTGGTTTTTTCAACACATTTTTACTGAAAAAATACATAGAAATAATAATCCCAATGGCTGCACCGTGACTTGCCAAACCGGCATAACCCGTAAATTGAAATTTTGGCGAAAAGCGGAAAGGAAGCAACACTTCCAATGGTTTTCTCCATAAAAATTCTGGTTCATAGAATAAAAAATGCCCAATTCTTGCTCCTGCTAATGTGGCAATAATGGTGTAAATAAATAAAGAATCTAATTTTTCAATCGGAATTTTATCATTAATAAATATCTTTTTCATCAAATATAGCCCTAACATAAAAGCTATTACAAACATCAAACTGTAATAACGAATGGCAAATGAGCCAATTTTAAAAATTGCGGGTGAAGGATTCCAATCGATTTGAAGTAACATCATTGTTGTTTAGTTGTTTATGCGTTTAATTGTTGAACCGTAAATTGTTCAACTGTGTATTTGTTTATTAGCCAATTTGCGAACTTTTATTTCCCAATAATCAATTGTTTTCATCTTTCTCTGGAACCGGGTCATGCCCGTGCCCTCCCCAAGGATTGCAACTGACAATTCGTTTAATGGACAGCCAGCCACCTTTAATAATCCCATGCTTCTTTAGCGCTTCCAAAGTATATTGCGAACATGTTGGCGTATATCTGCAACTTGGCGGCAAATACGGCGAAATTGCTATCTGGTAAAACCGCACCAGCCAAATAAATGGAATTGCCAATATTTTAGTGATTGTTTTCATCTGTTTAAATTTTATTTTTTAGCGGTACAGATGCTATTCACCATTAATCATTCCCTTTTGCATCAAAATTTGTTATGCTCGTTTCAATTTAATTTATGGAAAATGTTGTTCCTTCTTTTCCGTCTTTTAGCTGTATTCCTATAGCGGCGAGTTCATTGCGAATTTTATCGGAAAGCGCCCAATCTCTGTTGTCACGCGCTTCTTTACGCATATTGATCAACATTTCAACAACGCCGTTCAATTTTTCTGAAGCATCTTGCTCCAGATCATTTTTCAATCCCAAGACATCAAAAACAAAAATATTCAAGGTGTTTTTTAATTCCTCAAAATCAGGTGCCGAAATGGTTTCCTTTTTTTCAACCAATAAATTCACATATTTCACCGCTTCAAATAAATTGGCAATCAACACCGGACTGTTAAAGTCATCGTTCATGGCATCATAACATTTTTGTTTCCAAGATTTAATGTCGATGGATGATTCTTTGGATGTTACAATATTATCCATATTGTTTAAGGCTTCCATTAGTTTTATATAGCCTTTTTCGGAAGCCTCCAAGGCATCACTTGAAAAGTCCAACACACTGCGGTAATGCGCCTGCATCATAAAAAATCTTGTCGCGCTTGGCGAAAACGCCTTGCTTAAAATTTTATTATCTCCCGAAAATATTTCATTGGGCAAAATATAATTCCCTGTTGATTTTGCCATTTTTTGGCCGTTCAAAATAAGCATATTCGCATGCATCCAATAATTTACCGGATTCACCTGATTTTTCACTTTAGATTGTGCAATTTCACATTCGTGATGCGGAAATTTCAAATCCATTCCGCCACCGTGAATGTCAAATGTTTCTCCCAAATATTTTGTACTCATGGCAGTACATTCTAAATGCCAACCAGGAAAACCATCGCTCCAAGGCGAAGGCCAGCGCATAATGTGCTTTTCTTCGGCTTTTTTCCAAAGTGCAAAATCCTGTGGGGTTTTCTTTTCAGATTGTCCGTCCAGCCCACGAGTATTGTGTATGGAATCTTCTATGTTTCTACCGGAAAGAATTCCGTAATGTTCTGTTTCATCGTATTTTAACACATCAAAATATACCGACCCATTTACTTCATAAGCCATTCCTTTGGCTAAAATATCTTTGATAATTTCAATTTGCTCCACAATATGACCGGTTGCGGTTGGCTCAATGCTTGGCGGCAAATTGTTTACTTTTTTAAGTATTTCATGAAAATCGACCGTATAGCGCTGCACCACTTCCATCGGCTCAATTTTTTCCAACCGTGCTTTTTTGGCAATCCGGTCTTCCCCTTCATCTGCATCATTTTCTAAATGACCGGCATCGGTAATATTGCGTACGTAACGCACTTTATAACCCAACTGTTTTAAATAGCGAAAAACCAGATCAAACGACATAAAAGTACGCACATTTCCCAAATGCACATTGCTGTAAACCGTTGGCCCACATACATACATTCCAATATTTCCTTCAACAATGGGTTTAAAAATTTCTTTAGATTTACTTAAAGAATTGTATATTTTGAGCTGATTTGTTTTGTATAATTCCATTAAAACTTCCCTTAATTTAAAAGCGTAAATATACTAAAAATCCTGAACGTAAAAATTTATGTCGGTTTCAATTTAAGTCTGAAGAAATCCATCATATTTATTCTACTACCAAATAAGCTCAAAAACATTATTCATCGTGAAATGATTTTATCGAATTAAATATTTTAAATTTACACCAAATATTGAAGACTCAAAACACACGTAATTTCAACAAAGTTAATACCTTAATGAACAATTTGCCCAGCGTAAAAAAGAATGTTTGCATTGTAATTCCTTGTTACAATGAAGAAAAAGGCCTGATTATAGAAAAATATAGTCGCTTTATTGAAGAAAATCCGGCTATTTTAATCTGTTTTGTCAATGATGGTTCAACAGACAATACATTGGAAATTATTGAAGGTTTAAAAAAGGGTTTTCCAAATCAGGTTGTTGTACTCAATTTACCCAAAAACGTGGGAAAAGCGGAGGCCATAAGAAACGGAATGCATTTTTGCAATGAAAACCATCCGTTTGATTACATCGCTTATTTAGATGCCGATTTGGCTACGTCATTGGAAGAATGTTTGGAAATGACTTCTTATTTAAACAACAAAATCACCTTTGTTTTTGGCTCAAGAATAAAAAGAATTGGCGCTGTTATTGAAAGAAGTTACTTTCGCTTTGTTGTTGGACGAATTATAGCCACCAGCATTTCCTCTATTTTAAAGTTAGAAGTTTATGACACGCAATGTGGTTGTAAAGTTTTTTCAAAAGAATTGGCCGAAGAAGTTTTTAAGAAATCTTTTGTTTCCAAATGGCTATTTGATGTGGAAATTTTTGACAGAATCATCAAATTTTACGGAAGAGCTAAAGTATTGAAAAAAATGATGGAAGTGCCTTTGCTAAAATGGATAGACGCTGGCGATTCGAAAGTAAAAACAACCTATTTTTTTAAACTTTGGGTTGATTTGTACCAAATTAATAAAATAGTGAATCGAAAATAATAAACAACTGGTAAACCCTCATTAAAATGTCCTTTAAAAATTATAGAAACACTTCATTTTATCTGGTAATTTCAGTTATTGTAATTGCTGTATTCCGACTTGTGCTTACCGCTGCAATACCTTTATTGGACAAAACAGAATCAAGATATGGTGAAATTGCCAGAATCATGTATGAAACCAAAAACTGGGTGGTGCTGCACATAGATTACGATATTCCGTTTTGGGCAAAACCGCCTTTGTCTACATGGATTTCTGCTTTAAGTTTTGAAACTTTCGGCGTAAGCGAAATGGCCGCAAGGTTTCCTTCCTATTTATTGGCTTTGGTTTTATTAATTATTTTAGGAAAACTGGCAAAAAAAGAAGGTGTTTCCTTTTATTTACCTGCATTTATTTTGTTGACCATGCCCGAATTTTTGATTCACGCCGGCGTTGTTTCAACCGATAGCGCTTTAAATTTCTCCATTGCGCTGATTATGATTTCTTTCTGGAAAGCGATGCAAAACGAAAAATATTCCTTTTGGAATTATCTCTTTTTTATTGGGCTCGGATTGGGATTTTTAGCAAAAGGGCCCATCATTTTGGTTTTAACAGTCCCCCCTATTTTTCTCTGGATATTGCTTCAAAAAATATCGCTTAAATCCATTTATTTAAAATTGCCGTGGCTTACCGGATTGTTAATTACAGCCGTTATTTCAATTCCCTGGTATGTGCTTACGGAACAAAGATCACCAGGATTTCTGAATTATTTTATTGTAGGCGAACATTTTAAACGATTTCTGGTTCCAGGATGGAAAGGCGATTTGTACGGAAGCGGACACTCGCAGCCTCTCGGGATGATTTGGGTGTTTTTATTGGCTTTTGCATTTCCTTGGATTCAAATTGTTTTGTATAAAATTTGGAAAGAAAGAAAAACAATTTTTAAAGATAAATATGTTTCTTATCTGATATTTTGGTTGTTTTGGACACCGCTATTTTTTACCATTTCAAAAAATATTTTACACACATACATTCTTCCGGTAACCATTCCTATAGCACTTTTAATGATGCATTGGTGGAAAAATTATGAAAAGAAAAACACGATGTTGGTGGTTGGTTCCATTTTCCCGGCTGTGGCCATTTTGCTGTTTTTTGGCACTTTTTTAACCGGAAAATTGGATTTTTATATGAACTCGGATAAATATCTTATCGAAAACCAACAGATAGATTTCAACAAAAATGAAGGATTGTATTATTGGAAAGACAAATCCTATTCCGGGCAGTTTTATTCCAACGGAAATGCAAAAACAGCGGCTGACACAAAGGAAATGGATTCCATTTTAAGAAGTGATGCCAAACTTTATTTTGTGGTATCGAACAAAAAGAAAAAAGACATCCCCAACGAATACCAGGCAAAAATGAAGCTTCTGGATTCCAATTTTAAAAGCTCTATTTATTTGTTGAAACCTGAATAAATATAAATTAACGACACAAAATCGCAAAATTTTCCATAATTTTATTTGTAGTACTTTTTTCGATTAAATATTTTAAATTTGCCAACCACATTGAACAATCAATAGATGCCAAAAAAAAAGTCATTAAAATCAGCCTTGCATGAGGTTGAAGGTGTAAAATCGCCTTCTTCTGTTAATGACAATTCCATAAAGCAAATAAAACTAAAAAGAAACGAGCAACCCACTGAAAAAGTGTTTGTTGAAAAAATACTAGCGGGCGACATTTCTTATTTAAGTCGTGCCATTACCTTAATTGAAAGCACCAATCCAAAACATCAGGCAAAAGCAACATCAATTATTGAACAATGTTTGCCTTATGCAAATAAATCTGTAAGAATAGGAATTACTGGAGTTCCCGGCGTTGGCAAAAGCACTTTTATAGAAGTTTTTGGAAAACAGTTCACCGAAAAAGGAAAAAAAGTGGCAGTTTTGGCCATTGACCCAAGCAGCTCCATCAACAAAGGAAGTATTTTGGGCGATAAAACCCGAATGGAAGAGTTGGTGAAGGATCCAAATGCATATATCCGTCCATCCCCAAGTGGAGAATCTTTGGGCGGTGTGGCACAAAAAACCCGGGAAACCATCATTTTATGTGAAGCCGCAGGTTTTGATACTGTTATTATTGAAACAGTGGGTGTTGGGCAAAGTGAAATTGCCGTACACTCTATGGTTGATTTCTTTTTGTTGTTAAAATTGGCCGGAGCCGGTGACGAATTGCAGGGAATTAAGCGCGGAATTATTGAAATGGCCGATGCTATTATTATTAATAAAGCAGATCAGGACAATATAAAAAACACCAATTTGGCAAAAGGAGAATTTTCAAGAGCATTACACTTATATCCTCTAAAAGAAAGCAAGTGGCAGCCTCAAGTAACTACCTGCAGTGCTTTTTATAATGAAGGAATTGATGCTGTCCACAAAATAATTAAGGACTATTTAAGTTTAACAAAATCGAACGGTTATTTTGAAAAAAGAAGAACTGAACAAAACAAGTATTGGCTGCTTGAAACGATTAACCAACAATTGAAAAATAATTTTTACAACAAGCCAGCCGTTAAGGAAGCCTTAAAAAAATACATGGAAGACATCCAAAAACTGAAAACAACCCCATTTAAAGCTGCCGAAGAATTACTAAAACTAGCCAATAAATAATGAAATACGAATTTACCATTATTGTTCCCGTGTATAATGAAGAAGACAATTTAAAACGTGTGGAACTGGAACTTTCCAATTATATTAAAAAAGCCACAAAAAAAACCAAAATTCTTTTTGTGAATGATGGCAGTGCCGATAATAGTCAGCTATTGATAGAAGAAATTTGCGCTAACAATCCCGATTTTTCCTATATTTCATTTGAACAAAACCGTGGATTAAGTGCTGCCATTGCTGCCGGATTTAAAAATGTGGACACAGAATTGGTTGGATATATCGATTCTGATTTACAAACAGCTCCTGAAGATTTTAATTTATTATTGGAAGAAATTGGTGAATATGATTTAGTCACGGGCGTAAGAGCCAACAGAAAAGATTCCTTCGTAAAAAATATGTCATCCACAATTGCCAACGTAATAAGACGATCTTTTACCCAGGATGGCATGGACGATACTGGCTGTCCGTTGAAAGTAATCAAAACTGAGTTTGCCAAAAATATCCCAATGTTTAATGGGCTGCACCGCTTTTTGCCGGCTATGATTTTATTGCAAAATGGTAAAATAAAACAAATTCCCGTGCAACATTTTCCAAGAATTGCAGGGGAAGCTAAATACGGTTTATGGAACCGACTGGTCGGTCCGCTCATCGATTGTTTTGCCTATTTATGGATGAAGAAAAAATACTTAAATTACAATATATCTAAAAAAGGGTAATGAGTAACTGGATTATTTATTCTATTGGTTTTTTAGCACAACTGCTATTTTCGGGCCGACTTATTTTGCAATGGGTTTTATCCGAAAAAAGTAAAAAGGTTTTGACACCTTCCCTCTTTTGGCAATTGAGTCTGTTCGCTTCTTTTCTCCTTTTTGTTTATGGTTATCTGCGTGAGGATTTCTCCATCATGCTTGGCCAATCACTCACCTATTTCATTTATATCCGGAATTTGCAATTGCAGGGCGAATGGAAAAAAGCACCTAAAGTTTTACGTTTTTTCTTATGGATTTTCCCAATGCTTATTGTTATTTATTACTTTAACAACAACACCTATGATATGGTTAAATTGCTTAAAAATGAAGATATTCCATTTTGGTTATTAAGTTTGGGAATTATTTCGCAAACCATTTTTGCGCTTCGGTTTGTTTATCAGTGGATTTATTCAGAAAAAAACAAACAATCCATATTGCCATACGGATTTTGGCTGTTGAGTTTAATTGGCTCAATACTCATTTTAATTTATGCGATCATAAGAAGAGATCCTGTTTTGCTTGTTGGCCATATGATGGGTTCCATTATTTATTTCAGAAACCTAATTTTATTGAAAAGAGAAAAAATTAACAACATTGCTAAGTTATAAAATATGATTAAAACCTTAGAAAAATATCCTTTATTGCTCTTATCAGGTGTTGTTTTACTGATGCTCTTGGTTCATTTGCAAGTCCCAGACATTACCATTATGGAAGCCCGTAATTTCATTACCGCACGTGAAATGGTGCAGGACAACCATTGGATTTTAACAACGATGAACGGGGAAGCTCGTTATCAAAAACCACCACTACCCACTTGGTTTACGGCTGTTTCGGGGATGATTTTTGGCATAAACAATGCTTTTGCGCTAAGGCTTCCGGCAGCATTGATGGTGTTGTTTTCAGGGGTTTGCATTTATTTTTTATCATTAAAACTAAAGTTGCCCAAAAAACAAAGTCTGAATAACAGCTTAATTTTAGTGACTTCATTTTATGTTTTTGCCATTATAATTGAAGCTCCCTGGGATATTTTTGCACACGGATTTATGCTTGCAGGACTCTACTTTTTGTTTCTCTTTTTTGAAGAGAATAACGCACTATGGAAAAATGCATTACTGGCTTCATTTTTTGTCGGATTGTCTATGATGAGTAAAGGTCCGGTTTCCCTATATGTTCTGTTTTTGCCATTTTTAATTTCCTATGGAATCGTATATAAATTTAAAAATCTAAAAGCAAGATTTCTTCCATTATTGGCTTTCTTAGTTTTATTTATAGTCATTGGAGGCTGGTGGTTTTTGTACGTAAGATTCGCCGATCCCAAAGCATTTATGGAAATTGCCACAAAAGAAACGGAAAATTGGAGCAGTTACAACATCAAACCATTTTATTATTACTGGAACTTTTTTATCCAGTCAGGTTTGTGGGCAATTCCGGCATTTATAAGTTTAATTTATCCTTATTTAATAAAACGCGTAGAAAATAAAAAAGCCTACAAACTTGCATTTTGGTGGACGATTTCCACCGTTATTTTGCTTTCTTTAGTTCCTGAAAAAAAACCGCGTTACTTGGTTCCTGCATTGATTCCGTTGGCCATAAACACCGGATTTTATATTCAATATTTAATAGCCAATTTCACCAAGTTGAAGCGAAAAACAGAAACAATTCCGGTTTATTTTAATTTTGGATTAATTGCCGTTATAAGCATTTCTGTTCCATTTGCTTTGTTCTTTTTATTGAAAGACGGATTACAAAGTCACCTTTTAAGTTATATATTAACCACATTGGCTACACTTTTGATTGGAGTTTCCCTCCTTAAAAATCTGTATGCCAAAAAGTTTCAAACCGTATTTTATTTAACCGTTTTGTTTGTGGTTTCTTTGGCTGCTTTTGGATTACCGCTATCAGAAAGCATCAATAAAAACACTGCTTTTAAATCCATTAATTCCTTGCATCAATTTGAAAACAGCAAAAACATAAAAAGTTATTCCATTGGCGAAATCACACCGGAATTGCTTTGGGATTATAACGGTATTCTAAAAGATATTTATAAAAATAAATCTCTGAAAATTCCTTCTGAACCAAGTTTTGGGTTATTGGTAACTAATGATGATAAAGAAATTATTAAATCTCAATTGAACCAAGATTACAATTTGAAGTTAATTGAAACCTATAATTTGAATGTTGGCTCAAAAAGGAAAGAACGATTAATCAGAGGATATTATTTAGTTACAAAAAAATAGTACTTTTAAACACTAATAAGCATCACAAAAACCAAAATACAAACACATATGAAAACACTAACCAACATAGATAAAGCAGCATATTTATTTTTAATCGTGATATTTGGATTGGGAATATACTACGCAAACACAAACCTTCCCTATTTCGATGAAGTTTACACCGTGGAAGATGGTTTTGTCGAAAACGGTTCTGCAATATTTCTATTTATTTCAAGCATGCTTTTGCTGTATCGCTTTTTTAAACTTTTTAAACATAAAGATTTATTTTGGAAAGTTGGAATTTTGGCCTTGGCTTTCGTTTTCTTTTTTGGTGCCGGTGAAGAAGTTTCATGGGGACAGCGTATTTTTAATGTGCAATCTTCTGCCTATTTCATAAAAAATAATGCGCAGGGAGAAACGAATTTACATAATTTGGTGGTTAACGATACCAAAATAAATAAATTGATTTTCAGTCAGCTTTTAACCGTTGTTTTGGTTATTTATTTAATTATAACCCCATTTTTATACAGAAAATTTGAATGGGTTAAAAATTTAGCGAATAAGTTTGCTGTGCCAATTGTGCAGTGGCATCATACCATTTCATTTTTGGTGGGCACGGCTTTGCTCCTTTTTATTTCATCAAACAGAAAATGGGAAATCTATGAATTGGCTTTTAGCGTGATATTCTTATTGATATTTATAAAACCTCTCAATAAAGAAATTTACTCCGCTAATTCATAAACTTTTTCAAAAAAGCTTTTAAAAGAGTATAAAATAAAGCTGCATAAATAAATCCGATTAACATTCCTGTAAACACATCCAAAGGATAATGTACGCCTAAATAAATACGGCTGTAGGAAACCAACAAAGCCCACACTATTAGTATGGGAAACAAATAGTTAATTTTTTTTCTTAAAAGCAATCCGAAAAATACAGCAATTGCCGTAGAATTTGCTGCGTGCGCTGAAAAATACCCATATAATCCACCACAACGTCCGCCCACAAGCCGAATTAAATGGGAAATGTTTTCATTGTGGCAGGGACGCAATCTTTTAAAACCGTATTTAAATAAATTGCTGGTTTGATCGGATAGGGCGATTAGTGCAAGTACAAACAATACCGCAACAAAAGTTTTCTTTATGCCGAATTGTTTGTAGGTAAGATAAAGTAACAAAATATAAAACGGAATGGCACTGTATTTATCTGAAATAAACAGCCAAACCCCATCCCAATTTGATGACCCTAAATTATTTAGATAAATGAACAATTCAATATCTCTGCTAATTAGTGAATCTATCATTGAATTATTCTTGTTTATTTAAAAGTTTAATTTGCTAAGCCAACCAATTCCAATTCGAACACCAAATCGGTATTTGGCGGAATAAGATTGCCAGCTCCCTGTATGCCATAACCTAAATGAAAAGGGATAAACAACATCGCTTTATCTCCGATTTTCATTTTTTGCAAGCCTTCCTTAAAACCTGCAATCAATCGCGCATCCGGGCCGTAAATTGCAGTGAATGGCGCATAGCCATTTTGTTGGTCTTTTGCTTCGTCATACGTTCCGTAAGCCATTGCAACTTCCTTATAACTGGTATCAAACAATTTCCCATCCGTAAAATACCCTGCGTAATTCACTTTTACGTTGCTGCCTTTGCGTGGAAATTCACCTTTTTTTGTTTCGGTAATCACCAATTTTAATCCGGAAGGAAATTCTTTAGCTTCAGTTGCATATTTATTTATTTTCGCTAGAGTAGCGGCTGTTGCCTGCTGCATTTTTTCTTCTTTGTCCTTTATATCTTTCAGATACTTTTCATAAAATACAGAAAATTCTCTTTTTGCATCAAATTTTTTGGCGATTTTTCCAATGGTTATGATTTCAATTTTTCTGATGGTGTCGTTTTGCATGATTGAATCTACCACAGCCTGTCCGGAAACAACATTTCCAAATACAGTATGTTTGCCGTCTAACCATGGAGCTTCTTTATGGGTTATAAAAAACTGACTTCCATTGGTGCCGGGACCTGAATTTGCCATTGACAAAACGCCTGCCTTGTCATGTTTCAACAAAAGATTTCCGAGACTGTCTTTAGGAAATTCATCGCTAAATTTATATCCTGGATCGCCCTCTCCCGTTCCTGTCGGATCGCCGGACTGAATCATGAAATCCTTGATCACTCTATGAAATATGATGCCGTTATAATACGGTTTTCCTTTTAAAGGGCCAACAACATAGGTATTTGTTCCTGTAGCCAAAGAAACAAAATTAGCCACCGTAATGGGCGTTTTTTGAAATTCAAGTTTTAGTAAAATGCCCCCCTTATTCGTTTCCATATTTGCATATAAACCTTCATCTAAATCGGCATATTTGGTTGGCTTACAAGAAATAACAAGCAGTGATAAAACTATAATTATAAGTTTGACTTTCATAGGTAGATTTGATTTGTTAATCATAAGAAATGCCTTTTAAAAACATAAAGATAGGTTTAAATATGTTTTTAAAAGGCATTTTCATAGGTCTTATTTTATTACGGTTTATTACCCGAAACAAATAATCGCTTATTATTTAACTTCTAACAATTCCACTTCAAAAATTAATGGCATAAAAGGTTTAATTGGTCCGCCTTCACGTGGAAAAGCACCATAAGCCAATTCTTGTGGAATGAAAAATTTATATTTTGAACCAACACTCATTAATTGAAGACCTTCAGTCCATCCTTTAATGACTCTATTTACAGGAAACTCAGCAGGAGTACCTCTGTCAACTGAACTATCAAATACAGTACCGTCCATTAAGGTTCCATGATAGTTAACTTTTACAGTTGAAGTCTCAGTTGGTTTCTCCCCTTTTCCTTCTTTTAAAACAATATATTGCAAACCGCTTGCAGTAACCTGAACACCTTTAGCTGTTTTATTTGCTTCTAAAAATTTAACCCCTTCTGCCTTTGTATCGCCAAATTTTGCTTCAACTTTTTTTGAGGCTTCTTCTTTTTGCTTTTCCTTAGCTTCAACTTGCTTTTTTTGAAAGAATGTTCTTAAGATAACTTGAGTATCTTCTGGAGTTATTAGAATATTTGTAGAATCTATTCCATTCATAACACCTTGTATAAAAAGGTCTTTATCAATTTCAGGGAAATTGACCTTCAATTTAGAGGCGATGTCTATTCCTAATGAATAACTTACCGTATCTACTTCGGTTTTTAATGCTTTTTGTGCGGTCCCTTTAGTGTTGCAGGACATCATTGTTGAAATTACTGTAATTACTGCTAAAATTTTAATTGCTTTCATTTTTCTTCTTGATTTTTATTAATTTAACTTTAAATATTAATGGTTGATTTATTTCTATTTTATTACGATCCCCTTTAAATCCATAAGCTTTATGTGAAGGAAACAGGAAAGTTACAACATCTCCAGCACCCATGAGTTTTAATCCGTTTCGCAATCCTTCAACTATTTCTTGTTTATCAACAATATAAGTTTGTTCTCCAACTTCTTCATCACTATAAATTAAGCTATAGTTGATGTCGAAAACAGCATAGGTATAAAAAAGCTGGTCGCCAATTTTAGGTAAATATGAATCTTCAATTTTTTTATTAAAGGTATACCAAAATCCGTTTGGCGATGCTAAATAATCCGTAAGGGAATCTTTTTCCATAAAGACCCTAAACGCATTTTCTTCAGAGACGTTCATCGTTTTGTTTAAAATAACTGATTCATTCAAAAAAGTGCTCGTTTTCCTTAAAACGGGTTTGCGCGCAATTGGTTTAGAACACGAAATCATCAGCAGTAAAAAAATATAAAGAATATATTTATACTTCATAAGAGGTTATCAATTCATTTTGGTAGGCCGGAAGTAATTTTAAAAATTTTGAAATTGTAGCATCCAGCGCAACCATAGATTTTCCCCCGGCAGCATTGTCGTGTCCCCCTCCTTCAAAATGTTCTCTGGCAAATTTATTTACTGAAAAACTCCCTTTAGATCTGAATGAAATTTTTATGATTTTTTGATCAATATCTTCAATAAAAATAGCCGCAAAAATAATATTTTCAAGAGACAATGCATAATTCACGATTCCTTCTGTATCCCCTTTTTGATAGTCGAATTCATCTAATTCTTTCTGTGACAAGGTAATATAGGCAGTTTTAAGTTTATTGACAACAACCATATTGGTTAAGGCCCTTCCTAAAAGTTGCAACCGCGTATACGAATTGGTGTCATATACTCGGGTATAAATTTTGGCATTGTCTGCTCCCTTATCAATTAAATCTGCTATTATTCTGTGTGTGGTACTTGTGGTTGAAGGAAATCTAAACGACCCTGTATCAGTCATAATTCCTGTGTAAATACATGTGGCAATATCAGCATTTATAACCTCAACATCATGTAACTTTTCTAAAAAATGATACAACATTTGACACGTTGAACAAACCGCAGTATCTGAAAATAAGTATTTTGCAATATCCTCAGGCTGCTGATGATGGTCAATCATAATAAAAACGTCCTTAAATTCTTTTAGGGTGTTTTCCATATCATCACCCACCCTGTTCAAAGCATTGAAATCCAGCAAAAAAATGATGGAAGCTTCCGCTATGGCCTTTTTTGATTGCCTATTTTGCATATCAAATTTTAAGGTATCTTTTGATCCAGGCAACCATTTTAAAAAATCGGGATAATCATTTGGAGAAACAACCGTTGCCTTATGTCCCTTTTTATTCAGATAATGATACATCGCTAAACTTGCGCCAATAGCATCTCCGTCGGGGTTTTTATGTGGTACTATAACTACATTTTTAGGTGTAGAGAGCAACTCTTTAATTTCCTTTATATCACTTCTGTTCATATAACAGCAAATATACAATTTTATAGTTTATTACCTGTTAGGTGCAATTAAATTATATTATTTTTAATACTTTTAATTGGTCCATTAAATATATATTAGTTGATAAACCAGTCCAATGTTAAAGCTGTTATTATAGCTTAAATGCTTGTTTTAAAACCCTGAAATGATTTCGAATAATTACTTTTCAGCATAAACTAATCACACAATTGTGAAAATTATGTTTCAATTTTTTTTCGAGATTTAATAAAAATTTAAGACTGCTTTATACAATCTTCCTGGTTTTTTTCTCCTGAACACTTCAATAGAAATATTTACTGTTTCAAATAAATCTAGTTGAAATAACCCTCTATAAAAATTATGAAAGTTCATTCTTTTCTTCATAAACTAATTTCCAATTACTATAATTATAAATTGATTCTTATCATAAAATTTTGATAAGCAAAATCAATTCATAAAACATATTTTTATCATTAAGTAACTGTATGACTGTTTTTTATATTTTTATAATTACAAAAATCAAATAATCTAAAATTGAGGAAAATCATTTCATAAGAACCTATTTGATTTTAAATTTGAATTAGAAATGTATGTTTAACTTAAATTATAATATTATGACACTCGTGAAATTTAGAAAAAGACCATGGGAAAATCTGTTTGCTTCAGATTTATTGGATTTTGACGCCGGTAATTTACTCAATGATAAATTATGGCTAAAAAAAACGGACGAACCAGCTTTAAACGTCAAAGAAAAAAAAGGCGAATTTGAAATTGAACTTTCAGCTCCCGGATTCGACAAAAAAGATTTTGAAGTTAATATCGCTGACGGCTGTTTAAACATAATGGCAAAAAAATCTGAATCAAAAGAAGAAAAAGACGAAAACTATACTCGAAAAGAGTTTAGCTACAATTCTTTTGAAAAATCTTTAATGCTTCCTGAAAATGTAACTGAAGAAAAAATTAAAGCCAAATACGAAAATGGAATCTTGAAATTTAGTCTTGCAAAAAAAGAAGTGTCTAAAAAACAACTAGCAAAAAAGATAGAGATTTCTTAAAAGAAGTTTCTTTATATTACGAACTTTATTTCCCCACAAATAAAGTCCGTAATATGAAAATTAATACAAATTATTAAAAAATATAAAATTATGAAAACTGGAAATGTATTGTTGGGCGTTATAGCAGGTGCTGCTCTTGGCGCTACCTTCGGAATTTTATTCGCACCGGATAAAGGTTCCAAAACACGGAAAAAAATTGCTAAAAAAAGCGAAGAGTATACAGATGAGTTAGAGGATAAATATGAAGATTTTGTTGAAAGCATCACTGAAAAATTTGAAGAATTAAAAGAAAAAGCCGCTCACATGGCTGAAAAAGCCAAGCATGAAGCAGAAAAAGTGGCTGAGAAAGCCAAGCATGAAGCTGAAAAAGTGGCTGAAAAAGCCAAGCAAGAAGCTGAAAAAATAGCAAAAAAATCAAAATATAAAGAAGAAGTTGAAGCTTAGGTCAACCTCCATAAACTCAAAATAAGCTAAGTAAAGGCATTTGACAATTAGGGAAAATATCGCTCATATTTTCCCTAATTCTTGAATTTAAATCCCAAACCACGGATGCCATCCTAAAACCTAAAAATAAAAAAAAATGGAAACTCCCAAAAGTTTAATTGAACTGTTATTAGAGAAAATTGAAGAATACGGGATAACGACCTATGAGCTTACAAAGCTCAAATTACTGAAAAGTACAGTTCTTATAGCGCCTTCATTATTCTCAAGGTTAATTGTTATTTTTATAATTTCAGCGTTTACAATTTTTTTAAGTATAGGAATTGCATTGTTGTTGGGTGATTTGTTGGGTAAATTGTATTACGGTTTTTTTATTGTTGCCGCATTTTACCTTGTTGTTGGAATAGTGTTGCATTTCAATCTTCATAAATGGATTAAAAAGCCAGTTGCCGACTCAATCATTAAAAAAATACTTCAATAATATTATATTATGGAAAAAATACAATCAATATCCGACCTTGAAGATGCCATAAAACTATTGGAGTTTAAAAAGGCTGAAGAAGAAGAATTACTGAAAGAGATATCTTACATGACCTTTGAGAGCTTGAAACCAATAAATATGATCAAAAATATTTTTAAGGAAGCCGTTGAACCGCAAAATTTAAAAGACAACTTAGTAAGTACGTCTGTTGGTTTAGGCTTTGGTTATCTCTCAAAAATATTATTTCAGAGTGTTGTAAGAGTTCCCTTTAAAAAATTTATCGGCAGCGCTTTAATGCTCAGTATTGAAAATCTGGTAGCCAAAAATCCTGAAATTGTATCTGCCATAGCTACTTTCTTTTTGAATTCCTTCAGCAAGAAGTCTGATAAAGATGATTCAAAAGAAGTCGATTATGAAGATGTTCATAAAAAAGCTGATAATGAATTTATAGATTTAGAAACCATTTATTAAATATATAAGGTATTGAAATCATCTAAACTATAATTATTTTATTTTAAGCCACATTCTATCCCACAGAGAGCGTCGGTTTAATAATATCGGGGTTTTAAAATAGAGCCCCGATATGCATTAAAGGCTAGTAGGCTACTTCAAACCCATCTTTTAGCTATGTAAACTTCTAAAACAGAAAAACAAAATTAATGCTTATTGGTATAATTCATGATCATGATGAAAACTAAAAATTTCAGGCTTCACAATGCTTCTAAATCTGATGCTTTATGGCTAAAGAAGTTTTAAATAGAGAAGGAAGTCAATTTGGAACTCAAGTTGCATTGAATGAAGACTGTTCAATGGATTTGAAATGGAAGTAATATCCATAAGAGATTTCAAATCAAAAACTGTTATAAAACTTCAAACTGACCAAAATCATTTCAGTGCCAGTATTTTATTTATACTTTAATATTCTCTAATTAACGTTGATTTTATCCCAATTTGTATGGATTCACCAAACATTAAAATCGTTGAAAATCCACATGCGCTTTCCTCAAATAATGTTAGGGATCTGTTAAACAGCAATGTGGAATATGGATTAAATAAAACACAAGTTGAAGAACGTATCGCACAATTCGGAAAGAATGAAATTCCGCTAAAAAAACCAAAAACAAAATGGCGCATATTTGCGGAACAATTTCTTAATGCTATCATCTATATTTTAGCCGCTGCCGCATTACTGTCATTTCTCTTCAGGGATTGGGTTGAAGGGATGGCCATTCTTATTGTAATTTTAATAACCATTTTTATTGGCTTTTTTATGGAATTGCAAGCTTTGAAATCATTGGAAAGTTTGCGTAAAATGGGACAAGCTGTTGCCCAAGTTCTGCGAGATGGTAAACAATACAGCATAAAAAATTCTTTATTGGTACCGGGAGATATCATTATTTTAGAAGCCGGAGATGTAGTTTCTGCCGATGCCCGCTTAATATTTGAAGAAAATTTAACAACGAAAGAAGCCGCTTTAACCGGAGAAAGCACTCATATAGAAAAAAAAACAGCCATACTACCGTTAAATACATCTATTGTTGAACAATACAATATGGTTTTTAAAGGAACCCTGGTAACCCGTGGAAATGGAAAAGCCATTGTGACCGCAACTGGAATTTATACAGAATTGGGGGAAATTCAGCAAATGGGCATGGAAGTAGATGCTGCATTGACACCGCTTGAAAAAAAATTAAACAATCTTAGCAAATGGCTTATCTGGCTAACGCTTTCGCTGGTTGTTTTAATTGTGATCGTTGGTTATGTCAGGGGCGCAAATTTAATATTAATGTTAGAAACAGGTATTGCGCTTGCAGTTGCTTCGATACCTGAAGGCTTGCCTATTGTAGCCACCATTGCATTGGCGCAGGGAATGATTAAATTGTCAAAAAAACAGGTCATTATTAAAAAATTAGAGGCCGTTCAAACACTGGGCGCTACAAACATTATTTGTACAGATAAAACAGGAACGCTTACGGAAGATCAAATGAAAGTGCATACGTTGGTTTTTGAAAATGCTACTTTTGAAAACGTGAATCCTAAAAATATTGATGAATCAAACTCCTTTGCTTTTGATACCATGATGATGACTGCCATTCTTTGCAATGAAGCCACATATACTGCTACAGACAAACATGGAGATTCTATAGATTTAGCATTAAATGAATTTGCTTTCGATGCAGGCTATGAGCCTGTTTCCATAAAAAAAAACAATCCTAAAAAAATCGGAGTGCCATTTGATGCAGACAGTAAAATGATGGCTACGGTAAACAAGCACCAAAATACATTTAATGTCTATGCAAAAGGCGCTTTTGAAAGCATTGTTGACTGTTGCGATACCATCCTGAAAAATGGCAAAACAGAAAACTTTGAAAACAAAGCCCAGTGGTATCAAAAAGTTGACGATTTGGCTTCACAAGGATTGCGGGTATTGGCTTTTGCCTATAAAGAATCCGAAAAAAATCCCGAAGATAAAACATTGCTGCAACAACTCACTTTTATAGGTTTGGTTGGCTTTATTGATCCTGCAAGGGAAGATGTTAAAGCGACAATAACCACCTATAAAAACGCAGGAATTAACGTTGTTATGATGACTGGCGACCATGCCGGAACCGCCAAGAAAATTGCGCAGGAAATTGGGATGCTGGAAATTGATGCACCAAATGAAAAAGTGATATCTGGAAAGAATATCCCAGATATGGAAAATTTGAGCAAAACAGCCAAAAAAGAACTGCTTAATGCTGTTGTTTTCGCAAGAGTAATACCTAAACAAAAATTAGATCTTATAACACTTTTTCAGCAAAATAACAATATTGTCGGAATGATTGGTGATGGTATAAATGACGTTCCTGCACTAAAAAAAGCTGATATTGGCATAGCCATGGGAATTAGGGGGACTGAAGCCGCAAGAGAAACTGCTGATGTTATTCTTAAGGATGATAAATTTACCACCATTGAATTGGCAATAAAACAGGGGCGTGCCATTTTTGAAAATATTCGTGAGTTTGTCGTTTATCTTTTATCAAGCAATCTGGCTGAAATAATTTCAGTTGGGGTTGCTGCATTATTGGCATTGCCGTCGCCACTTTTACCTCTTCAAATATTATTTCTGAATCTCATAACCGATATATTTCCAGCATTGGCATTAGGACTTGGTAAAGGCGAAGTTGACATTATGGACAAAGCACCAAGAAAACCCGATGAACCCATTATGACTTTAAAATTATGGAAAACCACCATTATTTACGGATTGTGCATCACAGCAGGAGTTCTCGGAATAACTGTTTATTCACACTTTGTATTGAAATTACCTTCAAATGAAATTAACAACATGGCATTTTTTACCCTCATTTTTGCGCAATTGCTCAATGTTTTTAATATGCCTAAACGCCATTTGTCATTCTTTAAAAATGAAGTGACTTTAAATCCTTGGATTTGGTATGCTATTGCGCTTTGCATTTTTCTTACAGGAGCTGGATATTTCACGCCAGCAATTGCCAAGGCACTTTCATTGATTCCTTTATCTGCCGATAAATTTGGCTTGGTTATTTTATTCGGATTTGGATCTTTGGCTTTAGCACAAATTATAAAACGTTTAAAATTGACTCATTAATTATTATAGGATTTTATATTATTGCTGTATACTGAGACTTGTTTCTCCTTTATAGTTGTTTTCCTAAAAACAGGTTGAGTTTTAACAATTTGATTGCTTTCAAGAACCAAACGGGCAATGAGATAACAAACAGTAGATTCCGCACCTTGATTTAAGTTTACATTTTCTTTTTCCAATCCGTCATGGCAACCTCCTGTAATAGGATTGTAAATGGTTTGCTTTAAATGATTTCTTCCCAAAAACCAGCTAAAAGCTACTTTCATCATCTTTTCATATTTTACGATGCCAAATGTTTTATGAAAAATATCCAGGGTTTGAATTGTACAGGCCACATCAATAGGTTGTTCTCCATATTGTTGCGGTTCTGAATTTTTATGATACCATCCTTTATTTGAAATAACCTTAAAATTACCATTGTTATACATTTTTGACAATAAAAATTCAAAAGATTTTATGGCAACTTTCTTAAAAGTTGGCTCTGAAGTTATCAAATAAGAATAAAGCATCGCTTCCGGTAAAATACTGTTGGCATAGGTAAGCCTGTCTTCAAACCAATCCCAATCCTCAGCTGCATTTAAATAATAATCTGCCAGCAAATTTTTTCCAAGTTTTTTAATAATAGAAACTGCCTGAATGTCATGGGTAACAGAATGATATAAATACAATCCTTTAATGGCAAACCCAATGGATCTTGGAGATTGGATGTTGGCAGACCACGGAAGGCATTTCACCAAACAATTAAAGGCATTTACAACTATTTCCTTCGGTAAATATTGCTTTAAAGAAATGACGGTTCCAAGCGCCCAAATAGCACGTGCATTGGAATCCTCAATATGCATATAGCTATTCTTTAAATGTTCATTGCCATTTTTATCTACATAATTAATGAAAGTTCCTTTGGATTTTTGACAAAGTTTTATAAAGTTCAGATACGTATTAATATATTTTAAATCTTCTTTTTTTCTAAATAATTTATAGTGCGAACACATCGCAATTAATGCTCTGGCATTATCGTCTAAGGTATATCCTGAAGAAATGTCGGGAATACTTATTTTACTGAATTGAATCATGCCTAATGGTGTTGTCATTTTTTTAATATGATCCAAATTAATTGCAGGGTAGTCATAATCAATTTCTAAAAGCTGACTCACAGATTTACCATAAGCATGAATGTGTTTTATGGCAATGTTTTCCCAAGAAGATTCTCTGGTTTTTTGAAAAGCTTTGAAAGCCATGGATTCACGCAAATCACTGTTTGAAAGTAGCTGCGTTGTAGCTGTGGCAAGTTGTTCATAATTTCCAATCTCAAAAATCATTCCCGCATCAGATGTTAACACTTCTCTTGTATGCGGTATTGAAGTAGCAATAATAGGGCAAGCACAACTCATTGCATAAGAAAAAGTGCCGCTTACAGCCTGATTTGGATCTTTTGAGGTAAACAAATAAATTTCTGTAACCGTTAAGTAATCCAACAATTCCTGAAGTTCTAAATAACGGTCAATAAATAAAACGTGATTTTGCAGCGCCAATTCTTCTACTAAATTTGTTAAATAGTTGCGGTATTCATCTATATTATTTTTAATATTGTTTGGATGTGTTTTTCCAATGACCAAGTATAAAATATTGGGGGTGTGTTCAATTATTTCCGGCAACGCTTTTATTGCCGTTTCAATACTTTTCCCTTCACCTAAAAGGCCAAAAGTTGACAATATTGTTCGGTTTTCAAAATGAAATTTTTCCTTTAATTCATCTGGGTTTTTATATTTAACGATATGTGTTCCGTGGGGCATATAATGGATTAAGTCTTCCTCAATTCCATAACTTTCCAATAAAATGTTTTGAGATTGTTTGGTCATCACAAAAATGGAAGAAGCATAGGAAATCAATATTTGCATAAAAGATTTCAGTTCTAAGTTTGGATTGGGAATTACACTATGAAAAGTAAAAGAAACCGGTTTGTTGATTGTTTCTAAAAACGCTAACAAATAATTCCCATACTGACCGCCAAATAAACCAAATTCATGTTGAATATGCACCAATTTAATTGAATTGTCTTTATTAATTTTTAAAGCCACTCTTTTATAGTCCTCCTTTATTTTTGGATTTAAAGTAAAAGAAATATTTTTGGCGTTTTTAGGTTTATCGGTTAAATCACAAATTACACATTCTAAAGATTCGCCAAAAACATGGGTTATTGCATTGGTAAGATCTTGCGTAAAAGTGGCAATTCCACATTGTGTAGGCGGAAATGTAGTCATAAAGACTATTTTAGATTTAGAAGGTGCGTTTTTCATGGTTAATGTTTTTTGAGTTTTTGCAAAAGGGTATTAATGTTGACAGATGCTACGGCTACCCTACTATCTGCCGTGCCATAATATATATAGAGGTCTTCCCCAAAAAGCGCTGTTCCGCTTGGGAAAACGATATTGGTTACATAACCTTGTTTTTCCCAAATCTCTGTGGGTGAAAAAAGCGGTGTTTTAAGCCGACCAATTAATTTTAACGGATTATTTAAATCCAATAATGCCGCACAAGCATGGTAAATATATCCTTTAGGCGCGTATTGTGCTGAATGATATATAATTAACCATCCGTCTTCAGTTTCAATTGGCGGGCATCCTGCGCCAATATGACTGTTTTGATGTTTAAATTTTGGCATCATCACAATATGATCCTGTAAATTTCTGATATATTCTTTCCAAAATTCCGGTGTCAATTCAGAAGGCTTATTAAAATACAATAATTGGATAGATGGATGCAGCCTATGCAACAGCGCAAATTTTCCATTTATTTTTTTAGGAAAAAAGACAAGATTTTTATCCCAAACATAAATTTCACCTTTCATTAAATCTTTAAGTCTGTACATCATAAAAAGATTGTAAAAAAGGAAGTGTTCGTCACCTATTTCTTCGGTATTGGGCTCAATTAATTTTGCAAATTCATCGAAGGTAAATTTGGGCGTAATAATGCCCTTTCTATTGAATTTTCTCAAATCTTTTGACGTGGCATAAGCACCAAAAACGTTAATGCCGTCAAAAGCGGCATACGCCATATAATAAGCATCGTCAATTTTAGTGATTCTCGGGTCTTCAACTCCCTGAAATTCATAACTTTCCTCCGGATAAAACACCGGTTTATCAGCGCGTTCAATTACTTTTAATGGGCCATCCAGTTTGCAATATCCAACACTGGAGAAATTACCCTTGCGAACTGCCCTATAAAACATATGTACCGTATTCCCATCCTGGTAAACAGCAGGATTTAACACGCCCAAATTTTCGAAAATATTTTCGGTTTTTTCTAAAATAACACCATGTTTTTTAACCGTCAACATAAATATTCTTATTGGATTATTAGGATTCCATAAAATTGGAACTTATCTCTGAAAACAACAATGAGCATCGTCACTTAAATACCATTTTGATGCTGATATAAATCAGTATTGGGATTGAAAATCTCTATTTAAGGGCAATGTTGTTTGGATATTAATTTTGTCAATATAAACAAAGTCAATACCCCATAAATTGGATAAAATATAAATTTAAACTGTCAATTGTCGAATTGTGAAATTGTTTAAAGCAATTTTTTTTGTTTAGATTGGTTTTTGATTTCTTGTAACAATGCATTCATATTTATGGAAGCAGCAGCTATTTTGGAATCTGCCGTACCATAATAAATATAAAGATCCTCATTAAAAAGCGCTGCCCCTGTTGGAAAAATCATATTATTTACATTGCCTTCAATTTCAGAGGGCTCTGTTGGAGAAAATAACGGTTCTTTAAGCCGGCCAAGCTCCTTCCAAGGGTCTTCCAAATCCAATAATGCCGCACAAGCATGATGTACAATTCCTTTGGGTGTATGTTGCGCAGAGTAATAAATGAGCAGCCATCCCTGGTCTGTTTCAATTGGCGGACATCCCGCACCTATTCGATTGTTTTCGTGTTTATATTTAGGCGCTAATACAATATGTTTGTGTAATTTCGATACATATTTTTTCCAGAAATCTTTTGTCAATTCTGAAGGGTCATTAAAACATAAAATTTGAATAGATGGATGCAATCTATGCAACATGGCTAATTTTCCTTGGATTTTTTTTGGAAAAAAAACCACGCTTTTATCCCAAACAAATATTTTCTTCTTCAGTAAATCTTTAAGTTTGTATCGCTTAAAAAGCCTATAAAACATAAAGTGAGCTATATTTATTTTATCAAAGTCTAACTGGATAATATCTGCATATTCCTCGAACGTTAATTTGGGTGTAACAATACCTTTTCTTTCAAATTTGAGTAAATCTTTGGAAGTGGCATAAGCTCCAAAACAATTTATCCCATCGGATGCTGTGTACGACAGATAAAAGGAATCATCTATTTTAGTGATTCGCGGATCTTCAACACCTTTATATTCATAACTTTCCTTCTGACAAAATTTTGGTTTAAGAGAGCGCTCAATTACCTTTAACGGGCCATCCAATTTGCAATATCCAATGCAAGAAAACCCCCCATCACGAACAGCTTGATAAAACATGTGCACTATATTTCCATCTTTATAAACAGCAGGATTTAATACACCCGAGTTTTCGAATTCAATTTCAGTCTTTTCTAAAATAACGCCATGTTTTTTAACAGCTATCATGATGTTCCGTTTTTCTGACATAAAATTGAAGCTTATAAATGATTTCGACAATGAGTAATGTCAATTAAGTGATGTTTTTTTACTGATTAAAATCAGTAAGTCTTTTTCACATAAACTATAGATGGAAATTCATTAATATACGATTAAAAGATAAAGACGCTTTTGTTAGCGATGGGATTTTACAGTTGCCATAAAACTTGAATTATGTAAAAGTTCGTTTCCAGCAATATTATTATAGGTTTTATATTTTAAATTGTACCTGTATAGAGATCCCCGTATTCTTATCTCTTTTATCAGATTGTTATTTACATCTCGTATTTCTGTAATGTATCCATTTCCGCTTGTCGTAACTTTTTTCATAATTTTAACATTTTTTTAAGTTTTAAATTAGCATTTCAACAAGATGTTCATTTTTTATTTTAACTGCTGCAATAGTGCATTCATATTCACAGAGGCAACGGCTACCCTGCTGTCTGCGGCACCATAATAAATATAAAGTTCACCGTTAAAAATTGCAGTTCCTGTAGGGAAAACCACATTATTTACATTGCCTTCCATTTCCCAAGGTTCAGTTGGAGAAAACAAAGGCTGCTTAAGTCTGGCCTTAACAATTGCTGGATTTTTTAAATCCAGCAATGCAGCGGAAGCATGATAAATCAATCCTTTTGGAGTAGTATGGGCCGTATGATAGATGAGCAGCCATCCTTTTTTAGTTTCAATAGGTGGACACCCTGCTCCAATATGGGCATTCTCATGTGTTCCTTCGGGAGACAACACCACGTGCTTGTGCAAGTTTGATATATATTTTTCCCAAAATTCGATGGTAAGATCTTCCGGCTTGTTAAAATAAAGCATTTGAATGGATGGGTATAACCTATGTAAAACCGCCAGTTTGCCGTTTATTTTTTTTGGAAAAAATACAAGATCCTTATCCCATACATAAATTTTGCCTTTCATTAACTCAGTAAGTCCATATTTCACAAAAAGACTGTAAAACCTAATATGCGCATCACTAATTTTATCACAGTTCTTCTTCACAAGATCTTCATATTCTTCAAAAGTGAATTTTGGCGTAATAATGCCCTTTCTTTCAAAATTTTTTAAGTCTTTAGAAATGGCATAGGCTCCAAATACATTAATGCCGTCAAAAGCAGTATATGACAAATAAAAAGTGTTTCCAATTTTTGTTATTCTTGGATCCTCAACACCCTTAAATTCATAACTTTTCTCATGGTAAAATACAGTTTCTTCACTTCTTTCAATAACCGTTAAGGGGCCTTCCAATTTACAATAGCCCATGGAAGAAAAATCACCTTCACGAACAGCACGATAAAACATATGTACCGTATTTCCGTCCTGAAAAATTCCCGGATTACAAACACCCTGATTTTCAAAACCATTATTCGTTTTTTCCAGAATTACACCGTGTTTTTTGACAGCTATCATAACTTTTATACATTTTCATAAAACATAAAGTTGAAGGTTATTGCTGTAAGCAACTATGAGCATCGTCAATTAGTGCTCTTTTTTATCCTGATATAAATCAATATTGATGCTAAAATAAACAGTCATCAATTTGTCCGTTTTTCAGAAATGAATTTTATAAAACTTCCTCTTTTACTTTTATTTTGGCGGTTCTAACAAATTAAAAAACTGATCAAGTTTAGGCAATATAATTATTTCAGTTCTTCGGTTCATCATTCTTCCATCTTTGGTCTCATTGGAGGCTTTTGGAATAAATTCCGATCTTCCGGCAGCAGTCATTCGGGCTGGTTCAACGCCAAATTCTTTTTGCATTAAACGAACAATGGAAGTTGCTCTTTTTACGCTTAAATCCCAATTATCAAGCATGCATTCTGTGTAAATTGGTACACTATCTGTGTGTCCTTCAACTAAAATATCTAAATCATTATGATCATTTACAATTTTGGCTATTTTTCCAATAACTTCTTCAGCCCTGTCACTTATTTTGTAACTCCCTGATTTAAATAACATTTTATCAGAAATAGAGACATAAACAACTCCTTTTTTCACTTCAATAGCAATATCCTCATCATCAAAATCAGCTAAAGATCTTTTTAAATTCATAACCAACACTAAATTTAATGAGTCTTTTCTTTGCATGGAAGTGGTTAAATCTTTGATGTATTTATTTTGTTCATTTAATGCCTCCAGCGATTTTTTAATACTTTCAGCCCCAGTTTTACTCACCACAGAAAGATCTGAAAGTCGTTCCAGCAAATTGGTATTTGTACTTTTGAAATATTCCAATTGATTCTCTAACTTTTCTGCTTTGTTTTTTTCGTTGGCTAAATTAGTTTCCGAAACGATCTGTTCGCTTTGGCATAATTTTAAACTATTTTCAAAACTTTGTGATTTGTTTTCTAAATCGCTGTATTTTTTCTGGCTCACACAAGAAGTCAATAGTGCTAAAAACATAAGTGCGATAAATTTTAAAGTTTTCATGACTATAAAATTTTATATTTATATTTGATTGATACAAAATGAATCATAATTTTCAAGTTATGAAATGACGCTGGTCATTTCTTAGTATGATATATATTACTAACTCGTTGTGCATTTAAATAATGCTAATTTTTAACTTATTTATATTTCTATCAAAAACAAACTTATTTATAAATTGGATGATTGTTAAAGAGGTTAGTTTTGAGAGTATTCTTGTTTTAAAACCT
>Ga0314774_1000113_pt1 | contig 72556 bp, 67 predicted proteins | sample MetaGCBIA2018_FD_204515 | JGI IMG/M metagenome (GOLD analysis project Ga0314774, IMG submission 204515) | Cryopeg brine microbial communities from Beaufort Sea near Barrow, Alaska, United States - CBIA 2018 | ecosystem: Environmental > Aquatic > Marine > Coastal | place: USA: Alaska | collected... | reverse complement strand
GTTAAAATGGCAGATGCCTTTAAAACAGAATTTGGAAATAATTTAACTTATCTTCAAAACCCTACAGATGAAGAGATTTCAAGCGCATCTGTTGTGTTGGTTAGTATTGGAACTCTTGATAGTGAAGGATGGGACAAGCCGTTTGAATTACCCAAAGAAACAAACGATAAAATTTTAAATATCGCTGCTAAAAATAAAAACACTGTTGTTATTGTAAGTGCCGGTGGAGGTTTAGAAATGACTCCTTGGAACAACAAGGTTGCAGGTGTTATTTATTCATGGTATTCAGGCCAAAATGGGAACACAGCCTTAGCTGAAATTGTTTCAGGTAAAACAAATCCTTCTGGAAAGCTACCAATTTCCATAGAAAAACAATTTTCAGATTCACCAGGAGCAAATTATTTGCCTGAAGGAACTGAGTTATACACAGGTTGGGGACCAGATATGGATATGAAAGCTCCTCTATTAAATATTGATTACAAAGAAGGTGTTTTGGTAGGTTATCGCTGGTATGATACTAAAAAAATTGAACCACTTTATGCTTTCGGTCACGGTTTATCCTATACTACTTTTAAATTTTCCGATTTAAAATTATCTACAAAAGAACTACACGGAAACCAAAATCTTTCAGTCACTTTTGCATTAACAAATACAGGTGATGTAGATGGAGCTGAAGTTGCACAATTATATGTGCAAGATCCTGAATCTTCAGTAGTAAGACCTTTAAAAGAACTAAAAGGATTTAAAAAAGTGTTCTTAAAAAAAGGAGAAAGTGTTGAAATCTCTATGGAAATAACACCAAAAGACTTAGCCTTTTTTGATGTAACTTCTAAAAATTGGAAAACTGAAGATGGCGCTTTTAATATTTTAGTTGGAAATGCTTCAGATGCAATTTTATTACAAGACAGTTTAACATATTCAGAAAAATAATAAAAGTAAAAGAAGCTTTTAAAAAAATTGAAATTTAAAGAGACTGTCTGAAAAGGTTACTTTTTTAGACAGTCTCTTTATTATAAAAATAATAGATTTGGGCTTCAAAAACATATTATCTTCCATTTAATTGTTTTAAAAGTCTCTAGGCTTTTTTACCTAAAAACTTTTTAAAATACGTCCTCGAATTACCACAAATGATGCACTTCCTTTTTTATGTATTTATTATAAATGGCATTTACTTTTTCTATATCACTTTCTAAAAGTGGGGTTGCAGAAAATGTATCTAAATTGGACAGCAATTGGGAAACACTTGAAGCTCCAGGTATCACACAACTTACCTCCTCAAAAGCCAAGATCCACTGCAGTGCTTTATGAACCAAACTTTGATCCTTAAAAATTTCTTTCAATTCATTCACAGCTTTCAATCCCAAATCAAAATCAATTCCCGAAAAAGTTTCGCCCTTATCAAAAGCAGCGCCTTCTCTATTAAAATATCTATGATCTTCTTTAGAAAAAGTAGAGTCTTTACCAAACTTTCCGGTTAACAAACCGCTGGCTAAGGGCACGCGCGCAATAATACCGACATTTTTGGCTTTCGCTTCTCTAAAAAACAATTCGCTTGGCCGCTGGCGAAACATATTAAAAATTATTTGAACAGTGCTTACACCTGGATATTCTATCGCTTTCAATGCTTCTTCAACCTTCTCTATGCTCACACCATAGTTTCTAATTTTACCTTCTCTGGTAAGTTGATCAAACAGCTCAAATATCTCCGTACGGTAATAAACCTCTGTAGGAGGACAATGCAACTGCATTAAATCTATTCGCTCAACCCCAAGATTAGACAAACTGTCTTCCACAAATTTTCTTAAAATAGCTACTTGATAAGCAGCACTTGTATGCGGTTGTAATTGTCTTCCGCATTTTGTGGCGATATAAACCTCTTCGGGGCGTGACCGCACCACTTTACCAACAACTTTTTCGCTAAGCCCATTCTCGTAAACATCAGCCGTGTCAATAAAATTAATTCCGTGGTCAATGGCTGTATTGATGGTTTCTTCGGCAGTTTTATGATTAAAATCACTTCCCCATTTTCCTCCAATCTGCCAGGTTCCCAAACTAATTTCCGAAACTTTAAGTCCTGTTTTTCCTAATGTTCTATAATTCATCTATAAAAAATTTATTATTATTTTTTCCCTCCAACCACAACCACAAATTCACCTTTAGGTGCTTTCACGGTAAAGTGTTCAATCATTTCGGAAACGGTTCCCCTTAAGGTTTCTTCATACAATTTGGTGAGTTCCCGTGAAACAGAAATTGGGCGGTCGGCGCCAAAATATTCTGAAAAATGCGTCAGTGTTTTAAGCAGTTTATGCGGAGATTCGTAGAAAATAATGGTTCGTTTTTCTTCGGCTAAAAAAGTTAAACGGGTTTGTCGGCCTTTTTTAACGGGCAAAAATCCTTCAAAAATAAATTTATCATTTGGTAACCCGCTATTCACCAAAGCAGGCACAAAAGCTGTGGCACCGGGTAAACATTCAATTTCAATGCCATTTTCTATGCAGGCACGTGTGAGTAAAAAACCCGGATCGGAAATGGCGGGCGTTCCCGCATCAGATATTAAGGCTATAGATTCACCATTTTTAATGCGTTGCACAATATTGGCCACTGTTTTATGCTCGTTGTGCATATGGTGACTGTGCATATGGGTGGAAATTTCATAATGCTTTAATAATTTTCCGCTGGTGCGCGTATCTTCTGCCAAAATTAAATCAACTTCCTTTAAAACTCTGATGGCCCTTAAGGTGATGTCTTCTAAGTTTCCAATAGGCGTTGGCACTAAATATAATTTTGATTCCAATGTTTCTGCTTTTAGTGGTTAATTATTTTTTTAAGGCAATATGTTACATTTTACTCTTTATACATTTTATCGATGAGGTCTTTATATTTTTGCTGAATAACTTTTCGTTTCAGCTTTAAGGTTGCTGTAATTTCCCCTGCTTCAATACTGAACTCTTTAGGCAATAAAGTAAATTTTTTAATTTTTTCATATACTGAAAACTCTTTTTGCAAGGCTTCAAATCGCTTTTCAAACATCGCTTTAATTTGATTGTGATTGAGCAATTCTTCAATATCCTTAAAGTCAATTTTATGTTGAATGGCATATTTTTTCAAATTTTCAAAACTGGGAACTGCCAATGCTGTTACATATTTTTGCTGGTCTCCAATTACCGCTATTTGTTCAATGAAAGCATCATTTATGAGGGCCATTTCTAATTTTTGGGGTGCAATATATTTTCCTCCCGATGTTTTCATTAAATCTTTTATTCTGTCGGTAATGATTAAATTTCCCTTTTCATCAATTATTCCGGCATCACCCGAACAAAACCATCCATTTTTAAAAACCTCAGCAGTTTCAATTGGTTTTTTATAATAACCTTTCATAACACCTGGGCCTTTTACCAAAATCTCATTGTTTTCGCCTATCTTAATCTGCGATCCTTCAATGGGTTTTCCGGCTGAATTAAATTCAAAATGGGTTTCACCAAAAAGAGAAACCGTCGCTGTAGTTTCTGTCAATCCGTACCCGCATTTAATATTTAAACCAAAGGAATGAAAAAACGCTACCATATCAGCTGCCAATGGAGCGCCGCCACAAGGCATAAATTTTATGCGTCCGCCAAAAACTTCCCTTAATTTGCTTAAAACAAGTTTATCGGCAATTTTATATTTTAATCGCAAACTTTTAGGCACCGGTATTTCCAATCTTTTGTAATTGTTATGATAAGTATTTCCTACTGCCAACGCCCAATCCATTAGTTTAATTTTAACGGGAGACGCTTCCTTTTTTTTATCCTGAATTGCTGCGTAAATTTTCTCGAAAACACGAGGAACTGTACACATTACCGTTGGTTTTACCTCTTTTAAAACTTCCGCAATTAACTTCGGATTTTGATTGAAATATACTTTTATGCCTCTATGTAAACAAAAGAAGACCCAGCTTCTTTCATAAATATGGCTTAAAGGCAAAAAACTTAAAGAAGTGTCCTTTTCAGAAACATTTAGTTCAAAATCATGCGCTTTTAAAGACTCCATAAAATTGGTTTGGTCTAACATAACCCCTTTTGGTTCACCTGTTGTCCCCGAAGTGTAAATAATACTTGCCAAATCAGTTGATTCGCTTTCGTAATATCTTTTTTGAAGTTCTCTTTCAATAATTTCATCCGTTTCAAAAACTAGAAAATTATTAATATGAATTGAATTTTCTGTATTTTCAAACTTAATGTCTTCGCAAAGCGTAACTATTAATTTTAAGTAACTATTGGTTTTTGAAATTTCTAATGCTTTATCATATTCTTCTTGACAGCCGACAAAAATTACATTTATTTCAGCATCATTAACAATATATTCAACCTCTTTTTTGGAATTTGTAGCATAAATAGGAACTGTTACTGCTCTAATACTCATGATGGCAATATCGGCTACAATCCAATCAGGCATATTTTCAGCAAATACGGCTACATTTTGATGTTCTTTAATGCCGAAATGCAACAATGCTTTTGATAGGTTTTGAATTTTTTCGCCAAAATCGGTCCAGGAAATTCCAACCCAGGTTTTCAATTTATTATTCTTATAATAAATAGCGTTTTCGCCTTGGTATTGCTGTACCCTTTTCCTTATTTCAAAACCAATTGTATTGTTATTCATTTATTATATAGTTTCGAATGTTTCAACAGTTAATTCACTAGTAATATTACCTGTATGTTTAATTTCCAGAGGTTCAAAAAGTAATACATGAACTTCATTTATAGCTATTGGTTTATGTTCAACTCCTTTTGGAATAATGTACATTTCACCTTCATTAAGTTCAATTATTTTATCTCTAAATTCAATTTTTAAGGCCCCTTTGATAATCATAAAAAGCTCATCTTCATTTTCGTGAGTATGCCAGATAAACGCTCCTTTTAGTTTAGCCAATAAAACTTGTTGACCATTTAGTTCTCCAATTTTTTTTGGAGTCCAATGCTCACTGAACAGTTTAAATTTTTCTGAAATATTAATTGCTTTCATTTTGCTAAAATACGAAGATTTTTATTGTTTTTTGCGTTAAGGATTGAGGCATTTGTTTGAGCGCTTTTTTGCCATTTACAGCAAAAAATGCGAGTGCCGAAAGCCTGACATTTGCATTTGCAAATGGAACGCCCAAAAAAAGATTGATTACTTTTAAAACTATCGGCTAAATCACTAAATTTGTGCTTCCTTAAAAAAAATTATCATGTACAGAACGCATAAAAACGGAGAATTACGATTAGAACATATAGGCCAGGAGGTTACTTTGGCAGGCTGGGTGCAAAAAACACGCGATAAAGGGTTTATGATTTGGGTTGATTTACGTGATCGCTACGGCATTACCCAGTTGATTTTTGATGAAGATCGCACACCAAAAGAAATGATGGAAAAAGCGAAGGTACTGGGCCGAGAATTTGTGATTCAGGTGAAGGGCGATGTGATAGAACGTGTTTCTAAAAACGCAAATATACCTACGGGTGACATAGAAATTTTGGTAAAGGAATTGACCATTTTGAATAAATCATTGGTGCCGCCATTTACAATTGAAGATGAAACAGACGGTGGTGATGAGTTGCGGATGAAATATCGTTATCTGGATATTAGAAGAAATACGGTAAAAAATAACTTGATTTTCCGCAGTAAAGTGGCGATGGAAACCAGAAAATATCTTTCTGGGGAAGGTTTTATTGAAGTGGAAACACCTTATTTAATTAAATCAACACCCGAAGGTGCACGAGATTTTGTGGTGCCAAGCCGTATGAATGCAGGTCAGTTTTATGCTTTGCCACAATCGCCTCAAACTTTTAAGCAATTGCTGATGGTGGGCGGATTGGATAAGTATTTTCAGATTGTGAAATGTTTTAGGGATGAGGATTTACGTGCCGACAGACAGCCTGAATTTACGCAAATTGACTGTGAAATGGCATTTGTGGAACAGGAAGATGTTTTAAATGCTTTTGAAGGATTGACACGTCATTTATTAAAAGAAGTAAATGGTGTTGAGATTTCCAAATTTCCAAGAATGACCTATGAGGACGCGATGCGAAAATATGGAAATGACAAACCTGATATCCGTTTTGGAATGGAATTCGGCGAGTTGAATGCCGTGGCACAACACAAAGATTTTGGTGTTTTTAATGCTGCAGAATTGGTTGTTGGGATTGCAGTTCCCGGCGGAAATGTGCTTACAAGAAAAGAAATTGACAATTTAATTGTGTTTTTAAAGCGTCCGCAAGTGGGAGCTATGGGAATGGTATATGTTCGTTGCAATGAAGACGGTACCTATAAATCGTCTGTCGATAAATTTTACGATGAAGCCGATTTAAAAAAATGGGCTGAAATAACCGGAGCAAAAGCTGGTGACTTAATTTGCGTTTTATCGGGCATTGCCGATAAAGTACGTCCGCAATTAAGCGTATTGCGCATGGAAATGGCAAACAGACTGGGCTTAAGAAATCCAAAAGAATTTGCACCATTATGGGTGGTTGATTTTCCTTTATTGGAATGGGATGAAGAAACCAAAAGATTCCACGCAATGCACCATCCGTTTACTTCTCCAAAACCGGAAGATATGGCCATGTTGGACACAGATCCTGGAAAAGTAAGGGCCAACGCTTACGATTTGGTGTTGAACGGAAATGAAATTGGCGGAGGATCTATTCGTATTCACGACAAGCAAACACAGGCTTTAATGTTTAATCATTTAGGTTTCACACCTGAAAAAGCAAAAGAACAATTCGGATTTTTAATGAATGCTTTTGAATATGGCGCACCGCCACACGGTGGAATTGCTTTTGGACTGGACAGGTTAACAGCCATTTTGGGCGGACAGGAAACGATTCGCGATTTTATTGCGTTCCCTAAAAACAACAGTGGTCGCGATGTGATGATTGATGCACCTTCCATAATTGACGATGAACAATTGAAAGAATTGTGCTTAAAAATAAACTTGCCTTTATAGGTGTTTTTGAAAAATATTTAATAATTACATAATGATTTGGTTACATCAAATCTGATTTATTAATTGACATTTGTGACGTATTTAAACAAACTTTAAATATATCTTTTCATAATATCCATTTAGTTTTTGTCAACTAATTTGTGAAATGTTTAAGGCTGCCTCTTCAGGCAGCCTTTTTTGCGTCCCAAACTTTATTAAATTGGTAACATCCCCTTAACATTAACTTAACAAAAGCATTGGTTCTTTGCAACGACAAAAACTAATAAAGGATGCATCAAAAACAAAGCGAAAAAGCTTTTTTACATTCTTCATTTTAAATTTCGACAAGAATTCCTGGCCAAATGATATGGTTGTGAATTGAAAAATGATATTCCTCAATATTGACAATTGAATAATATCTTAATTTTAAATTTAATTAAAAAAATTCACTTTTTGGTGAATGTAAATCAAAGCAGATTCAAATGAAAAAACAATTATTATTTTTAAGTGCGCTACTTTTAACAATTTCTTCATTTTCCCAAAACACAACAGAGGAATTTAAGCCAAGTGGTGATGTTCTATTTAAAGTTTTCTGGAATTATCATTACGATTTTTCTCAAAACGCAACCAAAACAAGTGCATTTCAATTAGACAGATCTTACTTCGGTTATAAATATGCCTTTAGTAAAGACATTTCTGCTAAAATAACTTTTGATGTTGGAAGTAACGCTGGCGGAAGTGCCTATACTGCCTATCTGAAAGCTGCTCAATTAGACTGGAAAGTGGCTGAAGGTGTGAAACTGAGTATGGGATTAATTGGGCTGAAACAATTTAATGACCAGGAACATTTTTGGGGTTACCGATATATATTTAAATCTTTTCAAGATGCAAATGGTTTTGGAACCAGTGCAGATTTGGGTGTAAGTGCAGAATTTGCCGTAACAAAAAACTTAAAGGCGAATTTTGTAGTATTTAATGGAGAAGGTTACAAAAACGTTCAGGATGTTAATGGAAATCAAAAATTTGGCGGAAGCTTAATATTTACTCCGATTGAAGGCTTAACTACGAAAGTTTATATGGATAGCGAAGCAGTTACAGACTCAAAAGCAGTAACTTCATTATCCTTATTTGCTGGTTATAGTGCTTCAGATTGGAGATTGGGTGCCGAATACAATAAATTAAATGATGCTAAAAAATATTCAAGCCCGGCTGTTGATCACGAATTGGATGGCTTATCATTCTATGCGACGTATGTTATCAATAAAAAAGTTGAAATTTTTGGAAGATACGACCAACTAAAGTCAAACACATTAACAGGTGATTTAGCCGCTTGGAATACAGAAAAAGACGGCAACCAAATTATTACCGGAATTCAATATGCGCCAGTTAAAGGCCTTAAATTTTCACTAAATTACCAAGGCTTTAGTTTTGACAATTCAACCTTAGATGCCAAATCATTGGTGTTTTTAAATGCTGAATTTAAATTATAATTCATTTAATATAAAGAAAATATTAGGAAACAAATAATTTTTAGTTAACCTAAATTTAACAATAAAAACAGTCCTTTGCATAACAAATTAAAACAATGAAAACAATGAAAAAATTAGTAATTATGATGTCCTTAGCTTTAGTAATAGGAGCTTGTGGAAACAAAAAAGAAAAAGGAACAGAATTAACAGGATCAATTTCAATTGATGGATCAGGAACTGTATTTCCAGTTTCAGAAGCTGTTGCCGAAGAATTTTTAAAAGTTGAACCTCAAGTAAGAGTTACTGTTGGTGAGTCTGGAACAGGTGGTGGTTTTAAAAAATTCGCAACTGGAGTTACAGACATCAGTGACGCTTCAAGAGAAATTAAAGATAAAGAAATTGCGCTTTGTAAAGAAAATGGAATTGAATATATACAACTAACAGTTGCTCTTGATGGAATTACTGTGGTTGTAAATAAAGAAAACACTTGGGCTAAAACAATGACTACTGAAGAGCTTAAAAAACTTTGGGAGCCAAATAGCACTATTAATAAATGGAGTGATATTAGAGCCGATTGGCCAAATGAGGAAATACACTTATATGGTCCAAATACTTCACATGGTACATACGATTTCTTTACTGAAGTAATCATGGGAGAATCTGGCGCAAGCAGAACTGATTACAATGCAGTTTCAGATTATAACGTTGCTGTACAGGGAATTGAAAATGACACCTATGCCTTGGGCTATTTCGGATTGTCTTATTATGAAGAAAATAAAGAGAAATTAGGAGTTGTTGGTATTGATAATGGAAATGGCGCAGTTTTGCCAAGTATAGAAACAGTATCAAGCAATGAATACGCTCCTTTATCAAGATCATTATTTATATTTGTGAATAAAAAATCAGCACAAAAACCTGAAGTTCAAAAATTTGTGAATTTTTATTTAGACAATGCACCTCAATTATCGAAAGAAGTTGGTTATGTTCCTATGCCTCAAAGCGGATATGATAAACAAAAGGCAGCTTTTAGTAAAGTACTGGTTAAATAAATTTAGTATCATTTAAAAAATTATATTTGCCGGTAAGTATTCTTATCGGCAATTGTATTATATGAAAGTTAAAGAAAAAATAATTGAACTTATTTTAAAGCTGTGCGCTTCTATTACCATATTTACAACAATTGGTATTATTGCAGTACTGTTGTTTGAAAGCATTTCCTTCTTCAAAGGTGTATCAATTTTAGAATTTTTAACAGATACACAGTGGACGCCTTTATTTAGCGAAAAACATTTTGGCATTTTAGCCTTGGTTTCAGGAACATTTTTAACTGCATCAATAGCAATTGCAGTGGCACTTCCAATAGGATTAACCATTGCGATTTATTTAAATATGTATGCACCTAAAAGTTTTAGAAAAACTTTAAAGCCATTTCTTGAAATTTTAGCAGCAATACCCACTGTAGTATATGGATTTTTTGCATTATCTATTGTAACGCCTTTTTTACAATCTATTTATCCCGATTTACAAACGTTCAATTCCTTATCCGCCGGTATTGTGATGGGTATTATGATAATTCCATTTATATCGTCATTAAGTGAAGATGCCTTATATGCAGTTCCTAAATCATTAAAATTGGCTGCTTTCGGAATGGGATCAACCCGATTTCAAACGGCATTTAAAGTGATGGTGCCAGCGGCTTCATCAGGAATAATCGTATCTGTTATATTAGCCATTTCAAGAGCGATTGGCGAAACTATGATTGTAGCTATTGCGGCTGGACAACAAGCCCAGTTTACTTTAAATCCAACCATACCTATTCAAACGATAACTTCTTACATTGTACAGGTAAGTTCAGGTGATGCCCCGCAAGGCTCGCTGGAATACAAAACTATTTTTGCCGCAGGTCTTACCTTGTTTTTATTTACCTTTACCTTGAACAGTATTAGTTTTTGGATTAAGAAAAAATACCAAGAAAAATATGAATAATTTACAGAAAAATAGGTACAAAGATCAGGCATTTAAAGGTTTAGGTATGTTATTTACCTTTTTTGGCATTTCAATTTTGGTTATTTTAATTTATAATATTCTTCGTGTAGGTTTTACAAGAATTAATTGGGATTTTATAACCAGTTTACCTTCAAGAAAACCTGAAGAAGCAGGAATTTATACTGCCATTATTGGAACATTGGATTTAATGCTTTTGACTGTTATTTTTGCAATTCCTGTAGGAGTTGGCGCTGGTATTTATCTTGAGGAATATTCAAAAAAATCAAGACTTGCATCTTTATTGGAAATTAATATTTCAAATCTAGCTGGTGTTCCGTCTATTATTTATGGACTACTGGGATTGGGAATTTTTGTGCGATATTTTAACTTTGGAGGAAGTATTTTAGCGGGCAGTTTAACCTTATCGCTTTTAATCTTACCAATAATTATTGTCGCTACAAGAGAAGCTATAAAAGCAGTACCTCCATCACTAAAAGAAGCTTCATTTGCTTTGGGCGCCTCTAAATGGCAAACTATAAGAAGCGTTGTGTTACCTTCCTCTTTTGGCGGTATTTTAACCGGAATAATATTATCCTTATCAAGAGCAATTGGTGAAACGGCACCATTAATTGTTGTGGGCGCTATGGCCTATGTCCCTTTTGTGCCACATTCACTTTTTGATACATTTTCAGTGTTGCCTATGCAAATTTTTAACTGGACAACAAGGCCGCAGCAAGGATTTGCAGTTGCAGCTTCTGCCGCAATCATAATATTATTGCTCATTACATTTATAATGAATGGCATAGCCGTTTATTTTAGAAATAGATGGCAAAAAAAATTACAGTAATCCAATGAATGATCTAATGACAGAAAAAACCACCGAACCTAAAACAGAAACGACAACTGCTGAAAAATACAAATTACAAGCAAAAGACGTAAACGTTTTTTATGGTGATTTTCAGGCAATTAAAAATATTTCTATGAATATAAAGCCAAAAAGCATCACTGCTTTTATTGGCCCATCCGGTTGCGGTAAATCCACTTTTTTGCGTTTATTTAACAGGATGAATGATTATGTTGATGATTTCAGAATGGAGGGCAAAATAAAAATAGACGATTCCAACATTTACAAAAAAAAGATACAAGTAGAAGAACTTAGAAAAGAGATTGGCATGGTTTTTCAAAAACCAAATCCTTTTCCGAAATCAATTTTTGAAAACGTTGCATACGGATTAAAAATTCAAGGAATAAAGGATAAAAAATTGATAGCACAACGTGTAGAAAAAGCATTGGTTCAAGCAGATTTATGGGGTGAGGTTAAAGATAATTTAAACAAATCAGCTTTGGCCTTGTCGGGCGGACAACAACAACGTTTATGCATTGCCAGAACATTGGCCGTTGAACCTTCCATTTTATTAATGGATGAACCAACTTCGGCGTTAGATCCAATTTCAACAGCAAAAATTGAACAATTAATTTATAATTTAAAAGAATATTATACTATTATAATTGTTACTCATAATATGCAACAAGCATCTCGAATTAGCGATTATACCGCATTTTTTTACATGGGTGAATTGATTGAATTTGACAAAACGAAAAAAATATTTACTAATCCGGAAAAAAAACAAACTGAAAATTATATTACAGGCAGGTTTGGTTAAAAAAATAAAATTATGATAAATATTGAAGAACAAAGAATTGCTTTAAGTCAAATAGGCGAAGAAATGTTGAGCTTATGTCATAGACAAGTTCAACTTTGCTATAATGCATTCATTATTTTCGATACAGATATGGCAGAAGAAGTCATTAGAAAAGAGAACAGGGTAAATGCACTTGACTTAAAAATAGAAAAGGATACTGATCGTTTTATCGCATTGTACAATCCAGTGGCAAGCGATTTAAGATTTGCATTGGCCCTGCTTAAAATAAATTATAATTTAGAGCGAATTGGTGACCAGGCGTTTGATATCGCAAACCATACCGTTGATTTAGATCAAAAACTTGTTCCGGAACTTATTGAAAAATTGCAATTTAATTTGATGTTTGAAACCCTTGAGAGCATGTTTAAGGATGTGACATCTGCTTATACCGATGAAAATTTAAAAGCTGCCAGAAAAGTATTTAAGAAAGATAAAGTTATCAATGAAATAAATGCAAACTCTTTCAATATTGTTGCTGAAGATGCCGTTAAAAACCCTGAGTTAATAAGGCAATATTTAATGGCTTTGGTGGTTATGAAAAAATTCGAAAAAATGGGGGATTTGCTAAAAAATATTTCTGAAAGCATTATTTTTTATATAGATGCAGAAATTTTAAAGCATAAAAAGAAAAAATAAATTTTACTTTATTGATAAAAAAAGAGTTCTATTTAGTACTCTTTTTTTGTTAAAAATATTGCAGAAAAACACTTTATTTCTGTTAATTTAAAATTCCGAAAGAAAACAAAATATGGACAACATTTACTTCTTAATGATTATTGCTTTAGGAATATTGGCCATTGTTGATTTGATTGTAGGTGTGAGTAATGATGCCGTAAATTTTTTAAATTCGGCGGTTGGTTCTAAGGCCATATCAATGCGCTCAATCATGATTGTTGCGAGTATTGGAATTGCCCTGGGAGCAATTTTTTCAAACGGGATGATGGAGGTTGCCAGGAAAGGAATATTTAATCCTGAAATGTTTATGTTTAGTGATATCATGGTCATTTTTATGGCTGTTATGATTACTGATATTTTATTGCTCGACTTTTTTAATACTATAGGAATGCCTACTTCAACAACGGTTTCTATTGTATTTGAATTGTTGGGGGCGGCAGTAGCAATCGCATTAATTAAAATTATTGCTGATGGCGGAACTTTTTTAGAGGTAACTAATTATATAAACACGTCAAAAGCAACTCAAATTATCTTTGGAATCTTGCTCTCTGTAATTATTTCTTTTTCAGTTGGCGCCATAGTGCAATATATTTCACGTTTATTGTTGTCATTTAACTATCATAAAAAAGCAAATTGGGTTGGCGCATTATTTGGTGGTATCGCATTAACTTCAATGATGTATTTTATTCTTTTAAAAGGTATTGACGGAACAAACTTTGCAAAAGAAAATTTTGATATTATTGAAGGCAAAACAATTAAAGATTTTTTAGAACTTTATGCCTTCCAAATTATAACAATTAACTTGGTTTTTTGGTCTGTTTTATCATACATTCTTATAGCATTTTTAAAAGTAAATATTTTTAAAGTGATTATAATTGTAGGAACTTTTGCATTGGCTTTGGCTTTTGCAGGAAATGATTTGGTGAACTTTATTGGGGTGCCGATTGCGGCTTGGCAATCATATCAAGTATGGGTAGTTTCAGGAGTTCCAGCGACTGAGTTAACCATGGGATTTTTGGGCGACAAGGTGGTAACGCCAAATCTATTGCTTTTTATTTCAGGTATTGTAATGGTGTTAACATTGTGGTTTTCCAAAAAAGCAAGATACGTAGCGCAAACTGAAATTAACCTGTCAAGAGAAGGCTCTTCCAAGGAAAGGTTTGAACCAACGACCTTATCGAGAGCGTTGGTAAGAAATACAAAATTATTCTCCAATTATTTTTTGGCTTTAACGCCAAAATCTATTCAAAATAAAATTAATATTCAGTTTGAAAAACCAAAAGTTCAATTGGATTACAGTAAATCACTGGATTTTCCGGCATTCGATTTGGTAAGAGCATCTGTAAACTTGATAGTAGCCGGTATTTTAATTTCTATTGCAACTTCCTATAAACTTCCTTTATCCACAACTTACGTAACATTTATGGTGGCCATGGGTTCATCATTAGCGGACAGGGCTTGGGGAAGTGACAGTGCCGTTTACAGAGTTGCTGGTGTTATAAATGTAATTGGAGGATGGTTTTTTACTGCAATAATTGCATTTGTTGCAGCAGCAATGGTCGCTTTTTTAATTCATATTGGAGGCTCAATAGTAATTGGCCTATTATTATTTTTATTAATAATATCGATAACTAGAAACTCCGTCAAATACCTCAAGAAAACAAAAGAAATTAAAGCGGAAGATAGTTTAAATAACGCCGAAAGTGATTCTATTCAGGGTGTTGTTGAGGAAACCGCCGGCAATATTTCTAAAGTGTTAAAAAGAGTAAATAAAATACAAGAAAGCACGATAACTGGTTTAATTAATGAGGATTTATCCAAACTTAAAAAAGCCAAGAATGCTGTTGGAAAATTAGAAACAGAAATTGAAGATTTGAAAAATAATATCTTCTATTTTATTAAAAACTTACATGAATCATCTCTGAGCGCAAGTTCTTTTTATATTGATGTTATTAAGATATTGCGAGATATTGCTCAATCAGTTGGTTTTGTTTCCAAAATTAGTTACAAACATATTCAGAATAATCATAAGGGGTTAACAGTAAATCAGGCAAAAGAATTAAAAGAAATTGAATTAAAACTGAACGAGATGTTTTCAAAAACATGTGCCGTTTTTGACTCAAACACCTTTCATCAAATTCCATATTTAGTTGAAGAATTGGAAACCTTGTTAACAGAAGTTACCATCTATACCCAAAAACAAGTTGAGCGAACCAGAACAACAGAATCAAGTCCTAAAAATACAACGCTTTATTTTAGTATTTTGTTAGAAATTGAGGACTTGCTAAAGGCAAAAATTAACTTATTAGAATTATTCACTAAAATATAGCCATTAAAAAGTTAACTTTAATTTAAAATGAAAGGGGTTTGGTTAAAATTAACCAAACCCCTTTTTTTACTTAAACTTTGTTCATTGATTCTTTTAGAAAACAGCCATTTAAATAGCATAAAAAAAAATAACTTGCTACTTTTACGCAATTATAAAAAAACCAACCAATAATATATGGACAATTTATACTTATTAATGATTGTTGCCCTGGCAATATTAGCTATTGCTGATTTGGTTGTTGGCGTAAGTAACGATGCCGTAAATTTTTTAAATTCTGCAATAGGTTCAAAAGCGGTATCATTTAAAACCATTATGTTTGTTGCCAGTATAGGTATTGCCTGTGGAGCCGTATTTTCAAGTGGGATGATGGAGGTTGCCCGTAAGGGAATCTTTAATCCCGGAATGTTTATGTTTAGTGATATCATGATCATTTTTATGGCAGTTATGATTACCGATATCTTATTGCTTGATTTTTTCAATTCAATTGGGATGCCAACATCCACAACAGTTTCGATTGTATTTGAATTGTTAGGCGCTGCAGTTGCAGTCGCATTAATTAAAATTGGTGCCGAAAGCGGTAATTTTGCTGATGTTACACATTATATTAATACTACAAAAGCTACCCAGATTATTTTTGGAATTTTACTGTCGGTATTGGTTGCCTTTTCTATTGGTGCTATCGTACAATATCTTTCACGGTTATTACTGTCATTCAATTATGAAAAAAAATCAGCGTGGTATGGCGCCATATTTGGTGGGGTAGCGTTATCTTCAATTATGTATTTTATCCTTATGAAAGGTATTGGAGGAACAAATTATGCAAAGGAGAGTATTGATATTATTGGCGATATCACCATTAAGGATTTCTTAGAAAAGTTTGTGTACCAAATAATAGCGATAAATTTGATTTTTTGGTCAGGGATTTCCTATGTATTTATAAACTTCTTTAAAATTAATATTTATAAAATTATAATTATTGCAGGTACTTTTGCATTGGCATTAGCATTTGCAGGAAACGATTTAGTAAACTTTATTGGTGTTCCAATTGCGGGTTGGCAATCGTACAATGCCTGGGTTGGTTCTGGAGTTCCTGCAACAGAGTTTGCAATGAGTGTTTTGGGTGAAAAAGTTGCTACACCAACTTTATTGTTATTTATTGCTGGAATGATCATGGTAATAACTTTATGGTTTTCTTCAAAAGCTAAAGCCGTAGTAAAAACATCACTCGATTTATCCAGTCAGGACGATACTAAAGAGCGTTTTGAACCAAACCATTTATCAAGAGTGTTGGTAAGGGGTTCAATATTGTTTTCAAGGTACTTTTCAGTTTTAATTCCAAATTCAATTCAAACTAAAATTGACAAACAATTTGAAAAGCCTGTAATAAAATTGGTTCATGGTAAAAAACTTGAATTACCTTCTTTTGATTTGGTTCGTGCTGCAGTTAATTTAATGGTTTCGGGGGTCTTAATTTCTATTGCCACTTCCTATAAATTGCCATTATCAACTACCTATGTAACATTTATGGTCGCGATGGGTTCATCATTAGCAGACAGGGCTTGGGGAAGTGAAAGTGCAGTTTATAGAGTTGCAGGTGTTTTAAATGTAATTGGAGGTTGGTTTTTTACTGCTTTTATGGCTTTTATTGCAGCAGGAGTTACTGCGTATTTAATCTTTTTAGGAGGACCCACAATGATTGCAATTCTATTATTGATTGCAGTTGTTTTATTGGTTAGAAACTCCATAAAACATATTAAGAAATCAAAAGAAACAAAAGCTGAAGACAGTTTGAACAGATCTGAAAGCAAATCTGTAAAGGGAGTTATTGAAGAAAGTGCCGATAACATTTCTAAAGTATTAAAAAGAGTCAGTAAAATTAACGAAAACACCATTAATGGTTTAATAAATCAAGATTTACCAACGCTTAAAAAAGCAAAAAACACGGTTAATAAATTAGAAGCTGAAATTGAAGATTTACAGAATAATATTTTCTATTTTATTAAAAATTTGGATGAAACATCCGTTAGTGCAAGTACTTTTTATATTGATGTTATTGGAGATATACAAGACATCGCGCAATCAGTTGGGTTCATTTCAAAAGTAAGTCATAAACACATCCATAATAACCATAAAGGTCTAAAAGAAAATCAAGCAAAAGAATTAAAAGAAATAGATGAAAAGCTAACTGTTCTATTTGGTAAAATAAGAACTATTTTCGATTCTCGCTCTTTTAATAAAATTGCCTCATTAATAGAAGAGAAACAAGAATTATTGAAGATTGTTTCTACATATGCCCAAAAACAGGTTGAGCGCACAAGAACTACAGAATCCAGTCCTAAAAACACAACGCTATACTTTAGTATTTTGTTAGAAACTGAAGACTTGATAAAAGCTACCATGGATTTATTAGAACTTTACGCTACCAAGAAGAAATAATTAGCATTTATGTTTAATCAAAAACCCCCGATCAAAACAAGTTGATAGGGGGTTTTCTGGTCTTCTGAGGTAATATTTTGGTTATTTATGAGCCACACATTTCACAATCGTCCGGATTCTCTTTTGATTGCAGAATCATCTGTTTTAATTCTTCGGGCGTCAATGGTATTTCTTCTTCCTTTTTCTTGTTTGAAACGGTAAATTGAGTTGCGTTTACTGCACTTTTGGTTCGTAAATAATACATGCCGTTTTTAGACCTGATTTCCATGCGAAAAAGTGCATAGAAGTTAATTTGGTATAATTGGCATCTTGCATAAATAAGTTTCGTGATTGCGACTGGTCTATAAAATAACCCCGCTGGCGCGACATATCTATAATGTCCTTCACACTCATTTTCAGACAGTTTTGTACAGTTCTTTCAATTCTTGTGGAATACTGTCAATATGTTGAACGGATCCGTTAGCGCGCATAATAGCCTCCTTCATTTCATTGTCCCATAAGTTCAGTTCGACTAAATCTTCCAATAAATGTTTGTTCACCATAATAATTTCCCCGCTTAATACGCTGCGGGTATAAATATTTGAGGTGTATGGTTCAAACGCTTCGTTGTTTCCTGAAATTTGAGTTTTTAGCTTCTTTTGCAGGGTAATAATTACGGTCAATCACTGTATCTAAATTGCGCGTAATTTTTTTGATGATTTTATGTAGTTTTTGATGGTTAAAAAACTTGGTTCCGTTTTCATCTTCATCAATAAACATAGGAAGCGCAACCTCATCTTTTGCGGTGTATTACATAATTTCTATGCACAAATTTGAAAATCGGATAGTTCCTAAATTCTTCTGGTTCGATTTTACGGTTGGCAGCATCTTTATACTACATATAAGGATTTTCTGTTTCAATTTGGGCTTCCAATATTTTTTTCCAAAGCAAACGCGCTTTTATCGTTTTGCGCCCTTTACCAACTTTTTCATAACCCGTATATAGTTTTTCAAAATGCCAAAACATGTTTGATAAAATAACGTTCGTTATCATTTAATTTTGTTTCCCAATCAATTATATCCTGGTGTCAATCTATTTATTCCGCAGTCCAAATGCTTGCTTCTTGTTTTTTATACCATTCCCAAATATCTTGGTGTTGAATTGGAAAAATTACAAAGCGGTTTTTATTAGGCTGAAGAATGGGTTCAATAAATGACATGAATCGTGGATTTATTAGTTAGTTGCTGTTTTTTGGTAAAAAACGAGTAAAACAAATATTGAAAAAAAACAGATACGAAAAAGGCTTACTTATTCACATTCGTTAGTGAGTTTTTAACATTTTATCGTTTTAAAATAAATGATAAAATAGTCTTAAAATTGATAATCAATATCTTAAAATTATATTAATTAGCTCGCTAGTTGATTTTATTGAGTTTTGATAAAAATGTTAAAACAAAAAAAAAGAGCATAATGTTTTGTACTCTTTATAAGGGAACGCAATTAAAATAATACTACAACTTTTTTAAATTCATATTCAACAAATTATTGCACTATTCTTATAGTTTTTCATTTGTTTTAAGACACTATCCTTTAACTTGTGTAAGTTAAAAATTATTAGCTCTACTAGATTTTAACAAATAAACACCAATATTATTTACTGGAAATAAAACTGTTTTTCCATATTTTCCCATCTAAAATCAATTTCGCTTGTTCTTTCTTTATTTGTAGTTACTTCATCAATATCTACTAAAGTATTCTTTTTAATTTTAAACAATTCGCTATAACTAGCCAATGAATTATCGTTATAATACCATTCAAATTTTATAGTTATTACTTTTTCATTAATAACAAGTACTTGCATTTTTCCTAAACTATGATTGGTAGTTACGTACAATAAAATGTCATTCTTTTTAATATCGATTCCTTCTATATTATCTGCCTGTTCTAATAAATCTAAACGAGTATCTAATAGTGCGTTTATTTTATTATAATCTAAAGATTGATATCGTTTTTCTCTTTTTAACCAAGTGGGATTAAAAATAGTATCATTAACTTTTGAAGTTGTATCAATTTCAATAGCAACTTTAGCTCTTTCAACAGTACTTCGAGGCCCATTTGAGCCTTTTGTTGCAAAATCTTCGTTTTTTAAAATCAATCCTTTCCAAGCATATATATCTTGATAATTATCTATCCTATAATAGTCAGCTTCATTTCCAAGAATTTCTTTTGTACCAGATTCTTCAACACCCATATATTGTGTTTTAATCCAAGAACCAATAATTTGATAATATTGAAAAATTCTCTCTGCATTTTATGCGTAAATAATACGGATCGTCACTTACTTTATTTTCTTCAATATTGAAATAATAACGATGATCACCCGTCCATAAACGTTCTGCTATTTTTATTTTTTCGGGTAATGGTTTTCCGCCAAAAGCTGAAACTTGATATATTTCTTCAAAAGCAATATTACCAAATTCACCCCAATAATAAATTACTTGCTCTGCTACATAAGGAACCTGTTCACTAAAACTAGTCTCCATACCATTTATAGATGAAAATCCAGAATGAGTTGAATATTTTAATTTTTCATAAATTATTTTGCACGATTCTACCTTGTACGGTTTAAAATCTTGTGCATAGGTAGAAATAGTAATAATTAATATGAATAATTGAATCCAAGTTTTAATAATAATTTTGTTTGGGTTGTTAATTTTCTTTTCTCATTTTTATCATTTTCTGAATCATATCGTAGGTTTGATATAATTCTTCATCACTCATTTCCTCCATTTCAGGATCATTTTTAGTTGACATTTTTTTCCATTCTTCAAAAGACATGTTTTGTATATTCTCCATGCCCTCATCCATTCCTTTTTGATATTCTTCATTACTCATATAACTTTCAGTTTTTTGAAGAGGAAAATCTGGTAGTTTAAAATTAGTATCAGCTACAGAAACATCAAATTTCACACTAGTGGCTTCCGTTACGGTTTTAATTCCTAAAACTGTCATTTCCATTTTTAACATTACTCCTTTATAAATCCATTGTTTCCCATTCATAATAGTCCACACTTCACATTTGTATCCTTGATATGTTTCATCTCCAATTTTTTCACCTCCCATAGATTCTAGCATACTTTTTCCTCCATCACTTGCACTTGTATTTGTTTCTTTAAACATATCCATAGCCATATCTCTTCCAACTTTAATTGTTTTGTTTTCAAAATCTACAGAATAACTTTCACCGTTATCTAATTTATTCATTGCATGTTTTGAGGTGCTTTTTGTTTTTTCTTTTCCAAAAAATTTAATATGTGATGTTTGGGTAGATTCTTCTTCTTTTAATTCTGTAGCTCCCCAATTTTTAAAGTATAGGTTTTCTGTTCCGCTTCCAGTTATAGTTCCTCCCATCATTTTTCCTGAAATAATAGTTTTATATTTAACAATTCCTGATTTCAGATTGTAACGTTTTAGTTGATTTTGGCTATTTCCAGTACAACTAACTAGCGCAACAACTAAGGAAAGTAATATGCTTATTTTTTTCATAATTTTATTTTTTCATAATTTTATTTCTTGTAATTCGTATATGTAATAATGCCCGAAAGTTTCGTCAGTATCTTCTTCTATAATTTTAGCATAAATACCAATTTTGTCACTTATCATCCAAAGCTTTTTAAGAACGCCTGAATAATTTACAACTTCTATTACCATACATTCAAATGTGCCGGCAGGAGTTGTAATTTGCTCACTACCCGTTACTCTATAAATAGTTTCTTCTAACGGATATAATGGACTTGAAAAATTATGATTTATTGGTAAATCTGATTCTGTATTATCATACCCATTAAAAACATTATCAATTTCAAAACCATCTTCTTCTAAACTTGCGTGTACATTAGCAGTAAGAATTTTAGTATCAAATGACTCTGTGCCCTCAATTAAAGTGGAATAATTATAAACTAGTTGCGTAACATCTAATATGTTATTCTTCATTTCACTCCAATTCCAAGAAGGTAATTTTTCTTGATCTACTTCATATTTATAACTACCATCTTCATTATAAAACTCATCTTCTATAATGCTTAAATGCTCAATTGTTTGAGGTTTTTCAACTTTTTTAGTTCCCTTATAAATAGTTTCTCGGTTTTCTAGCTCAATAGTTTCTCCGTCAATCTTTAGTATTTTGTTTTTACCGCTAAAAGCATCTCCTCCTCGAAGTCCAATTATCATAAGTGACATTTCTTTTTTATTCGATATCCAAACTCCTCCAAACGTACTTGTCATTCCTTCTTCTTTTTGAATAATCTTGAATTCGTCTGGTTCATTGAATGAAATAATTGTTTTAGACCCTGAATATGGTATATCTTTAAATTCCCACGTTCCAATAAGTCCAGATTCTTTATTATCATTTATGATTTTTTGCTTATCGATTTTTGAAAAATACATATTGTCTTCATCAAGATTTAAAACAAGTTCATTTTTGTCGGGTTGTGAAAAAGAATATTCACCTTTAAAATCTTTATTGTCAAGTATTATTTTTTTACTCGATTCATTATAATTCCAAGTTCCAAGTACCATATCTTGCCAATAGAAAATTCCGTTTTTGTTGAATTCTACTAATGAACCTACAAAGTTTGTTTCACCTTTTCTATCCATTTTTTCAAAAAACCAATCACCCGTAATTTTGTTGTGTAATTCTTTGTTTTTTGGAAGGCTTATTTTTTGAAAACTATTTACATCTCCATTAGCATTGCTTAATTTTAATTCTGAATCATTCAATGCTTCAATTTTATTTTCACCTTCAAGAATTCCTAAATATGGGCAACTAATGGTAAATGTATTTTCCGTTTCATTTTGTGACCATGTTCCTACATTTGCACCTGAAATATTAATTTCTCCTGCTTCATTAAATACAACGTGCATGTTTACAGGATATACTTCATCTGCTTCTTTCATTTCTGTAAGTTTCCAAACTCCATCAATGTAATTTGATTGTGCGGTTATACTTCCTACAAAAGCAGTAAGAGCAATACTTAATATTATTAATTTTTTCATAATTTATTTTGTATAAATTCTAAGCTCTGAGTTCTCTCCTTGCCATAATACCGTATTTGTTTCATCCGTTCTACCTAACTGAAAATCTTCATCAGCAGATGAAACATCTTCTGTATTTCCTTTATCCAAATCACAATTATAAGTTCCTTTTATTTCTAAATGATTAGACTGATTATGAACAGAGCCATCAGAATTATAGGTTACATATTTTACAGTTAATTTATAATTATCATTTTTGTCAATATTTAGAAACTCCATTTTACCTAGATTTCCTTCAGAAGTTTTATATAGAATAATGGTACCAACGTCTAATAATACACCTGAAGGAATTGAAATTTGTACACGTTCATTTGGTATAGACTCCAACTTAGCTCCAATAGTTTTAACATCTAATTTATCGAAGGTAGAATTGCTACTGCTATTGTTTGAAGGAGCCGAACTACCTGAAAATTTCACAAATTCAACTCTACGGTTGTTGGCTTTTCCTTCTGGAGTGCTATTATTATCTAAAGGTTTGCTTTCTCCAAAACCATCAAATTTCAGCCTATTACTAACAATTCCCATACTAATTAATTTATCCATTACTATTTTACCTCTTGCTTTAGATAATGTCATATTTGAAGCATCATCGCCATCACTATCTGTATGTCCTTCAACACTAAAATTAACTGTAGGATTGTCTACCATTAATTTATATATTTCATTAATTGGCCCCATACTTTCGGGTTTTAAAGTGGCTTTATTGACATCGAATTTTATACCGTTTACAATAATTTTTCCTTCTGATAAAACACGATCATAGTACTTTACGCCTCCTTTGGCAATGCGGAAATTTTTTATGTATTGATTTTCTTTTAAGGAATTAATTGTTATTCCCCATGGATTACCTTCTAAATGAGGTACATTTATTAAGCGTGTATCATCCATATAAGCTTTAAATTTTCCTTTAGTGTAAGCTATAGCTATATGACGCCATTTACCAACCGGCTCATTACTCCATCCTAGACTTTCGGTTCCAGGATATCTTCTGTCTGTTTCTCCAAATTCAATTCCATTAGGATAAACTGTAAAATTCCCATTAAATCCATTATTTCCTTGATTTTTTAAATCTTTGAAATAAATGAAATATCTATTTGAAGTAGTTTGGCCTTTCTCAAACCATACATCAAATTCTATGGTGAATATTTCTGGGAGATAATCTTTGTTTGAATTTTTTAAATATGGAACTATTTGACCTCCTCCATCTAAAAACATAATAACATTTTCACCGTTTACATTCCCTATTTCCACAGCGCCTTTGTATAAATCCCACCGGCTAGGAAACTCCCCATTTTCTTCATCAGCACTTGGTCCGTCTTCATAAATTACAGTATCCCCTGGTACAAAATCAAATTTATTCCAAACTACGGTTGGTTGGTTTGAATTTTGTGCAGCATCATTTACGTTTGGACTATTTGAGTTGTTTACATCTTTTTCATTTTTGTTACTATTTTCCTCATTACCTTTCTTTTCTTCTTTATCTTTTCCATCTAAAACATCTTCAGTTTTATCAAACTCTTTGTCAATTTTTTTATTGACACGTTTTTCAGCTCTTTTATCAGCTTCTTGTTCAATTTTATTTTCAGCTTTCTCTTTTAATTTTTTAAAAAATTGCGCTTCTGATTGTTGCGGAATTAAAAAAAATAAACTAAAAATCAGCATTATTTTGAAAATAGCGTTGCTTTTAAAATTAAATGTGAATGTGTTCATGATTTTTTTTATTAGATTATACACAAAAGTTATCATACTTAAATTAAAGGTAAAGCACATTTGTATTTTATACTATTACAAATGTTCCAACTTGTATCTCAAATGTTTAAATACCTGAATATATGTTTGTTATATTCATTTATGAAATTAAAAATTGATAATAAGAAAGTGCAATCTCTTATGCATAAAGAAGGTTGAATTTTTAAAAATTCTCTCGGTACTCTTTTGGAGAACATCCAAAAACAATTTTGAATTGTTTGGAAAAATAGGAAGTACTTTTAAATCCTGAAGCGAAGCAAATTTCAGAAATAGCTAAATTTTTATTTCTTAATAATTCTGATGCATTTTTAACCCTATGCACTCTAATAAATTCTGTAGCATACATTCCTGTGATTGCTTTCAATTTACGGTGTAATTGGGTGCGGCTCATAGAAGCAATACTACAAAACTCTTCAACTCCAAAATTAGGATTGGTAATCTCATTTTCTAATACTTTTTTTAAGGTATCTGAAAATGAATTATTACCCCATTTTAATAGTTGATTCATAGGTTTTAGCACAATTTCTTCGCGATACTTATTTGCGAGTGTTTTACGTATAAGTACTAAATTATTAACTTTTGTTGTTAAAACATTTATAACAAATGGTTTTGTAATATAATCATCGGCCTTTTCATTTAGCCCTTTAAGCATTGTTTTTTCTTCTGTTAAAGCAGTAAGTAATATAATTGGAATATGATTGGTGTTTGAATTTGTTTTTAGCATATTACATAATTCAATACCATTTATACAAGGCATCATTACATCTGAAATAATAATATCTGGAATGTGTTTTAGTGATAATTCTAAACCTTCTTTACCATCTTTGGCCTCAATAATACAGTATAAACCATTAAATATACTTGCTATATAGCTTCGCATGCCATCATTATCCTCAACTATCAACATTATAGGATGTTTTTCGCAATTTAAATCCTCTTCATTTATAAATGTTGAATTTAATTCTAAGGTTTTATCTTCTTTAAACGAAAAATTAGGCTCCTTGTTTATTTCTAATGGATCAAAATGTTCTATGGAAGTAGGTAAAATAATAGCAAATTCAAGCTGATTCCCATTTTTATTTACAGAAATAGTAGCTCTATATAAGGAACATAATTCTTTTACCAGCGATAATCCTATACCTGTGCCATGTTGTGAAGAATCAGCATGGCTATAAAACCTGTCAAAAAATAGATTTATATCTTTGTTTGTTATGTTCTCAACTGTATTTGAAACATTAATAATATAATTTTTATCTTCTTTAGTTCCCTTTATAATTATGTTTCCTTTTTCAGGGGTAAATTTAAAGGCGTTTGAAAGAATATTTGTTAACAACATTTCTACAATTTCAGAGTCATACCAAACATTTTTGGTATCTGAAATAGCAATAGAATAGTTTATTTTTTTAGTATTGGAGATATATTCAAACGATTGTGAGATTCCTTTTATCTCATTCGCCAAATTACCTTGTTGAGCATTTATTCGAAATTTTCCTGCGTCAATTTTTGAAAGATTCAGTATTTGATTAACCAAATACAATAGCCTATCTGTATTTCTATACATCATTTCTGCGTCTTCCTTTTGGCTCTTAGATAATTTACTATTGAGCATTTTTTCTAAAGGACCTTTAATTAATGTAAGTGGCGTGCGAAATTCGTGTGAGATATTTCCAAAAAATCTCGATTTCATTTTGCTCACTTTTCTCAATTCTTGATTTACATGTTTCCTGTTTCTGTACATATAGTATGTAAATACACTAATTGAACTCATTAATAGAACGAGTAAAATAAATATGCGTTGCTGATTTTTATTAGTATTTTCAATAAGTGCTTTTTCTTTTATTAAAAATTTAATTTGTTGGAGCGCTTCTTTGGTTTTATATCTATTTTCTATTTCTAAAATCTTAACCTCATTATTTAAAGCAGAAGTACTATCTCGGTAAGAAATTGCCATTTCTTTTGCTGCTAACGCAGTTTTAAAGTCTTGTTGTTTTTTACTTAGAAGTGTTTGTAATTCATATGCTATTTGCCTACTGCTATATGAATTTATACTATTTGAAGTTTGAAAAATTTGATTTAATAGGGTTTTAGACTCATTTAAATGGTTAAGGTTTATTAATGATTTACACAATGAAACTTCCATTTCTAATTTATGAAAAGCATCTTGGGAATTTTGTAAAATATTCACAGCTTCTCGTATTAATTTTAAACCTTCTGAAGTTTTATTTTGATTTATGTAGATTGATCCAATGGCATTTTTACAAATTGCAATACCAAGATTTGAATGAATGCTGTAATTTTGTTGCAATGATTTATTGTAATAGCTTAGTGCGGCAACTAAATCGCCTTTCATTTCCATGACGTTACCAAAATTAGCGTAATTTATAGCTTGCCCTAAATTACTTTCCAATTCGATTTCAATAGCTAATGATTTTTCAAAATATTCCTCTGCTATATTGGGTTTTTGAAGTTCAAGAAAAACATTTCCCAATCCATTCATTGCAATTGCCTTAGATTTTAAGTTTTTTCTGATATAACCAGCTAACTCAAGGGCTCGATAATGATATTCTGTAGCTTCTACATTTGATGATGTTCTACGTAAATCTGTTCCAATATTATTTAAAGCACTAATAATTCCAATGGTATCGTTTATTTCTTCAGCAAGTTGCAAAGCTTTAAAATGAATAATTAAGGCATCTTTAAATAACGATTTATCACGATAATCATCTCCTTGATTATTCAGAGTTACTATTTTTCTTACAAGACTATCTAATTCTGTGTTTTCAAACGAATTGCGTTTCCATTTTTGCTCTAATTCATTATATAAAAATTCTTCAGAATTAGCGCTGTCTTTTAAAATTATGGACGCGTGGTGTGATTCTTTTTCAATTTTAGAATTACATGAAGTGAAAAGTATAAAAAAAAATAAAAAAACAAGTTTAGATGTGGTATAGCAATTTTTTTTCATGCCTAGAAAATTTCCTATCCTCGTAAAAATACAAAATATTAATTTTTTCTATGCTACTTCTGTTTTATAAAAATTACTTCTTGTGATTTTTAGCTACTTTTTCAAGTTCCAAATACCAATCCTCTCCAAATTTTCTGATTAAGGCGTCTTTCACAAATTTATAAACAGGAACCTGTAATGCTGCGCCTAAAGTACAGGCATCGTCACAAATTGGCCATTTATGGTAATTTACTGCTGAAAATTCGCTGTATTCTGTAATTCGGATTGGATATAAATGACAGGAAATTGGTTTTTTCCAATCAATTACGCCCTGATTGTAAGCTTCTTCAATACCACATTTAACGGTATTATTTTCATCAAAAATAGAATATGCACAATCTTTCCCGTCTATTAAGGTGGTTTCATATTCTCCTTCATCCAATGTAAAAAGCCCCTGATCTTCAATGGCTTGAATTCCTTCTGCCCTTAAAAAAGGCTTTACCTTTGGATAATTATCCATAAGTATCAGCAATTCATCCTCATCCAATGGAGCTCCAGCTTCCCCATCAATACAACATTTGCCTTTACAGGCCGATAAATTACAGACAAAATCTTTATCTATAATCTCTTCTGAAACGATTGTTTTTCCTAATTGAAACATCCGGCAAAAATAACTATTTTTTTACATTACTTTTGTTTTAATTGAATTTTTGATTGTATACTTTTGCCAATCGTTTAAAAAAGGCACATAATGGAAATAAATTTTAAGGAAATAATTACTGCAACCATGGTTTTGTTTGCTGTTATAGATATTATTGGTAATATTCCTGTGATAATAGATTTACGCAATAAATTTGGCCATATTCAGTCAGAAAAAGCCTCAGTTATTGCCGGTATAATTATGATATCTTTTTTGTTTTTAGGAAAAAGTATTTTAAATTTAATTGGTATTGATGTTAATTCTTTTGCGGTTGCAGGTGCTTTCATTTTATTTTTTCTGGCTCTGGAAATGATTTTAGGCATTTCACTTTACAAGGAAGAAGAAACAAGCGCAAAGACTATTTCTGTTTTCCCCTTAGCGTTTCCTTTAATTGCAGGACCAGGAAGCTTAACAACGTTACTTTCTTTAAGGGCCGAGTATTCAACGATAAATATTCTGATTGCAATTATAATAAATACTATTTTTATGTACATAGTACTTAAAACTTCCCTAAAAATTGAAAGGCTTATTGGTAAAAATGGCATAAGTATTATTAGAAAAGTATTTGGTGTTATATTATTGGCTATAGCCGTTAAATTGTTTACTTCAAATATACAGGGATTATTTTCAAATTAAATTTTTAATATGGACACTTTTGATGTATTAATGATTGGGGGAAGCGCAGCTGGATTGTCTTGTGCCCTAATTTTAGGTTCGGCAATTGACAAACCTTTCGCAAAAAATAAAAAAATCGGGATTGTTGCTCACCAAAAAAGTTCGGCACTAAACGATGCTTTACTCAACAATGTGTTGGGATTTAAAAAAGGAACCAAAGGAAGTCAGGTTTTGAAAGATGGCTTAAACCAACTTTCAGAATTGTATCCTCATGTGATTCAGATTGAAAAAGAAAAGGTGACTAAAATTGAAGGAGAATTTCCTAATTTTAAGGTATTCACCAATAAAAATTCCTACAATGCAAAAACTGTTGTTGTGGCTGTTGGCCCTTCTAATCTTTTTAATATTGAAGGCCTTATACAATATGTAATTCCTCACCACACTTTACCTCCACAAAAAGAACGTGTGATGTTAAAAAACAACAACCATTTGGTGGCCGAAGGAATATACGTTGCAGGTGTTTTAGCAGGATGGAGAAGCCAGTTTGCAATTGCAGCAGGCAGTGGCGCACAGGTTGCAACCGACATATTAACGCTATGGAATGATGGATGTCACAGTATGATTCATGAAAGCTGAAGAGAATCTGATGGAATTAAAAATCAAATAATTCTTTAAAATAGTTGCTTTTTTCTTTAATATATACTCCGGAAATTAAAGTTCCATTTTTATCCCATTGTTGCCACAAACCTTCAATATTTCCGTTTATATAGTAAATCTCGGACTTCATTTTTCCGTTTTTGTACCAACTTTTATGAAAACCGGATCTTTCACCATTTTCAAATTTTCCAATCCATTTTAATTGCCCGTTCACATAATACTCTTTACACATACCTTGAAATCTTTGATTGGAGTAGTTTCGTTCATATTTCAGTTGACCATTACTAAAATATTCTAACCATTCGCCATGAATTCTGCCACCTTTTAACGAACCCCTAATTTTAATTTGACCAATAGAATCCTTAATAATTACCGATCCTGTAATAGGCTCGTTTGAATCTGTAGTGATTGAATAATTCTCTCCTTTTTTTAATTTCTGATTAAAATCAATCGAATTATCACAACTAAATAAGAGCCAAAAAAAAAGAATGATTTTTAAATATGGTTTAACAAAATTACTTTTAATAAACATATCTGGGTTATTCCACCGTAACGGATTTCGCTAAATTTCTTGGTTGGTCTACATTACAGCCTCGCATTACAGCAATATAATAGGACAATAATTGCAATGGTATTGTTGATAAAAGAGGTGTAAAAGCTTCCTCAGTTTCAGGAACTTCAATCACATGGTCTGCCATATCCCTAACTAGGGTATCGCCTTTAGTAACAATTGCAATAATTTTACCTTTGCGCGCTTTTATTTCTTGAATGTTACTCACCACTTTGTCATAATGACCCTTTTTAGTTGCAATAACAATAACTGGCATATGTTCATCAATTAAAGCAATAGGTCCGTGTTTCATTTCGGCAGCAGGATAACCTTCGGCATGAATGTAAGAAATTTCCTTTAATTTTAAAGCGCCTTCAAGCGCTACAGGGAAATTATAACCTCTACCCAAATACAAACAATTTGGTGCATCTTTATAAATTGCAGCAATTGTTTCTATTTCGGTATCCATTTTAAGAACTTCTTCCACTTTACCTGGAATTAAACTCATTTCATGGATATAATGATGGTACATGGAGTTTGAAAGTTCTCCTTTTAAATTACCAAGTTTTAATGCAATTAAAGCTAGCACCGTAATTTGTGTGGTAAAAGCTTTGGTTGAGGCAACACCTATTTCGGGCCCCGCATGCGTATAAGCACCTGTATCCGTCTCTCTTGCAATAGAAGATCCAACCACATTACAAACTCCAAACACAAAAGCACCTTTAGATTTTGCCAATTTTATGGCTGCCAATGTATCTGCAGTTTCACCCGATTGTGAAATTGCGACTACTATATCGTTTTTATTTATAATTGGGTTTCTGTATCTAAATTCAGAGGCATATTCAACTTCAACAGGAATACGCGCCAAATCTTCAAACAAATATTCGGCAACCAACCCTGCATGCCATGAAGTTCCACAGGCAACAATCACAATTCGGTTTGCATTTAAAAATTTCGCAATGTTATTGTCAACACTGCCCATTTTTATGATGCCTTTGGAGGCTATAAGTCTTCCTCTGTATGCATCTAAAATAGCGTTGGGCTGCTCATGGATTTCCTTCAACATAAAATGGTCATAACCACCTTTTTCAATTTGCTCTAAATTAAGTTTTAATTGATGAATGTCTGGTTCAACCGTCGCATTGTCCTGAATTTTTCGAACCCTGACATCACTTCCTAATTTAATAATTGCCAATTCTTCATCTTCTAAATAAATGGCATTCCTGGTATATTCAATAAATGGAGAAGCGTCTGAGGCAACAAAAAATTCTGAATTATTTTCTCCAATACCAATGGCTATTGGACTTCCCAATTTGGCCACAATTATTTCATCTGGTGTTGAAATGTCAAAGACAGCAATGGCATAAGCCCCAACCACATTGGAAAGTGCCATTTGAACAGCCTCACCCAATTTGCATTTATTCTTGATTTTGACCTCTTCAATTAAATTTATTAAAACTTCGGTATCTGTATCACTTTTAAAAGTATATCCTCTTATGATTAGTTCCTTTTTTATGGTATCATAATTTTCTATAATTCCATTATGAACAATGACCAATTTTCCTGAATTTGAAAGATGTGGATGCGAATTTTCATCATTTGGCACACCGTGTGTTGCCCAACGCGTATGGCCTAAAGCCAAATTTCCTTCAACATTTTTTTGTTTGGTGATTTTTTTTAAATCAGAAACTTTTCCTTTTGTTTTATAAAGGCTCATTTCATGGCCATCAAGCAATACAACCCCTGCACTGTCATAACCTCTATACTCTAAGCGCTGTAAACCATTGATAACTATCGGATAAGCTTTTCGAAAGCCTAAATAACCGGCAATTCCACACATCTAAATCCTCTTTTTTAATTATTTAACTTTGAATAAGATATTTCAAGTTTTACTCTTTTATCTCCAAAACTTGGATCTTGTCCATACAGCACTACTCCTTTTGGAGTCCAGCTATATTCTCTGATTTTCTCATCTGTAATAGCGATAGGGGTATCTGAAGGATTGTAAACTTTTAATCCAATTTTCACTAGGTCTAGTGGTTCATATGTTTTTAACAATCTAGAAATATAATCTGTTATTTTAAAAACATATCGGTAAGGCTTTCCGTCAGCATCTCTTTCCAACAAACCGCCAACTGCCGCTATTCCTTCCGTCATAACATCGGCTATCTGCAAATTCTCGTCATAATTGTATATAAACAATTGTTCAGGAGCAATTGAACTGGCTGCATTTTGATCAACATAAAAAATTAAATTCGCGTCGTTAATCAGCCAATTATTTTGTTGCAATTCGATTAAGTTTTCGTTGTTAAACAATTCAATAGTTGCTATTGAACCTGCAGCTCCCTGCACATATAACCTGTCCTCACCACTTTGATGTGAAACCGTATAATCTCTTTTAAGTACATTTGATTTTATGGCTCCAAATGCAAATTCATAACTGTGTTTAACTCTAACAATTCCTTCTCCATTTATTCCATTTTCATTTAAATCTAAACCAGTAACAGTTGTATCTGTACCTTCATCCTCATCATTTGAGTAATAAATGCTCATTTTAGCATTCGCCATTGCCAATGAAACCAAATGAGATTTATTGGAAGTTAATTCTTTTGCTTCAATATAGAATCCTCTAAAATAATGTTGAAAATTGTCAAGAGACTGAAATTCAGCAGCAGTGGCATTATCAACAAAAAGTTGTTGAATTGTACTTTTATTTAATGGAATTCTAATACTTGGACCTAAATCTGCTTGTTTAATGGTGTCAATATCATAAGAGGTAATACCATTAGGCATATATCTTTTGATATACGATACCGTATCATTTGGATTGACTTTGAAGTTTCCCGAATAAAACGGTGTATCCCCTTTTTGGAATTCTTTATCAGAATAATAAATGGCTGGCTTTGAAGGCTCTGTTGGATCTAAGGTATTTAAAAACGTTTTTAATTCATAAATGCCTAACTGAAATTCTACTTCAGGACTCCCAAATACAGAGTCAATAGAAAATTTTGGTTTTCCGTCGGTTAGATTATCTTCTCTAGTAGCTTGATACGGAATAACCATTAAAACGGAATCTATCCCATAGTTTGTTCCGTAATTATAAGCTTCTCCTGTAGCTGGAAGATTTAATTGAGACACAATTGATGCGTTCAACGTCCCAAATTCATTATCGGAATAAACACCCAATAAATATTGCGCAACTCCGCTGGCAGGCACATTGAGAATGTTTTCGTTAAAAATTATAACCTCTGAAGTATCTTTATTTGTGGAAAAATTATTATTGTTAACCAAGTTAACTCCAATACTTTCAATTTCCTTTTCGCATGAAATTATTGTAAAAAACACTATTGAGCATAGCCCTAAATATTTTAAAGCATTTACAACTTTAATTGACATATAAATTTTGGATTTTATGATAAAACTTTGTTTAGGTAAAAATTGGTGTAGGCACTGTCAAATTCACTGATTGGAAAATAATCCAATACAGGTTTTTCGTAAGTTTTTAAATATTCAAGTAAATCACTAGGAAGTTGCTCACTTGCTTTAATAACTGCGTCCGAATTTTCAATGGCATTAATTAAAAGATTTGAGTAGGTTGGATTAGAGATGGTCTCAATTTTAGATTCATCAATATTATCAAACTTAATCTTATTAAAAAAATTGTCATTCAATGTACCTTCATAACCATTATTATAAATAGAAGTTACTATTTTGCTGTTTGAAAATAAGGGGTCATCTTTATAATATTCTTTAATATATAAGGGTAATAGCGAAGCCATCCATCCATTAACGTGTATAATGTCAGGTGACCAATTTAATTTTTTTACTGTTTCCACTACTCCTTTTGCAAAAAATATAGCACGTTCATCATTGTCCTCAAACAAGTTATTGTCTTCATCAGAAAATAATGATTTTCTTTTAAAATACTCGTCGTTGTCAATAAAATAAACCTGCATTCTTTCCTTCGGAATTGAAGCAACTTTAATAATTAAAGGCATATCCATATCATTGATTACCAGGTTCATCCCAGACAAACGAATCACTTCATGGAGTTGATGTCTTCTTTCATTTATTAATCCAAAGCGAGGCATAAAAATTCGTGTTTGCCCTCCGTTGCTATGAATCATTTTTGCCGTTTCAAATGAGGTTGTTGACAATTCATTTTCAGGTAAATAGGGAACAACTTCTGAAGAAACGATCAATACTCTCTTATCTTTCATAAAATCAACTCTTATTTTTAAAATATATGCAAAATTACGAAAATTAATGTAGAATTTAGCTTGAAAAATGTAAGTTTGCACGCTTTTAACGTTTATTAACAATCTACAATGTTAGTTTTTGCTAAAATAAAATCTGTACAAGAAAAATTAAAATCGCTTAAAAACGGTACTACTATTGGCTTTGTGCCAACTATGGGGGCGCTTCACGAAGGGCATTTATCCCTTGTGGAAAAGGCAAAAAAAGAGAACGATATTGTAGTGGTGAGCATTTTTGTGAATCCAACACAATTTGACAATGTTGAAGATTTAATAAATTACCCAAAAACGATTGATAAAGATTTATCACTTTTGAAATCTACAAATTGTGACATCGTATTTACGCCAACTCCTGAAGAAATTTATTCAAATGACATCCAGTCACAATCCTTTGATTTTGACGGATTAGAATTTCAAATGGAAGGGAAATTTAGAGAAGGTCATTTTAACGGCGTGGGCACAATTGTTGAACGTTTGTTTAAGATAGTAAAACCGCATAAAGCATATTTTGGGGAAAAAGATTTTCAACAAATCCAAATCATTCGCAAAATGGCTGAAAAAAGAAATCTTCCTGTACAAATTATTTCCTGCGCCATTCATAGAGAAAAAGATGGTTTGGCTATGAGTTCGCGAAATACCAGACTTACAAAAGAACAAAGAGCTGCAGCGCCATTTATTTACGAAACATTAAAGAAGGCTAAAATTCAGTTTGGCACAAAAAATGCTTCAGAAGTATTGAAACTGGTTGAAAATGAATTTAAAAATCATCCTTTATTCACCTTAGAATATTTTGAAATAGCTGATGAAGAAACGCTGTTACCTGTTGAAATTAAAAACTCAACAAAGAAATATCGCGCTTTTATAGCGCTTTTTGCAGGAAACATAAGACTGATTGATAATATAAGTTTATAAATATCATAGATTAATTCAAAATCATTAATTTTGCATTATGCAAATAGAAGTCGTAAAATCGAAAATTCACAGAGTTAAAGTTACCGGTGCTGATTTAAATTATATCGGCAGCATAACTATTGATGAAGATTTAATGAATGCCGCAAATATTATACAGGGCGAAAAAGTTCATATTGTTAACATTAACAACGGTGAACGCCTTGAAACATATGTAATCCCGGGCCCTAGAAAAAGCGGAGAAATTACCTTAAACGGTCCTGCAGCCAGAAAAGTTGCCAAAGGTGATATTATTATTGTTATTTCTTATGGCATCATGGATTTTGAAAAAGCGAAATTATTTAAACCAACGTTAATTTTTCCTAACGAAGACGACAATACGTTAACATAAATTGATTAAAAGATTAAAAAAAATTAGTTTTATAACACTCCCAATAGCCTTGGGAGTTTTTTTAATTTGGTACTCCATATCAAAATTATCGCCTGCAGACATTCAATCCATAAAAACCTCATTTAAAACCGCAAATTATTGGTGGGTGGCAATATCTTTGATTTTTGGAATTTTAAGTCATTTGTCAAGAGCTTATCGCTGGCGGTTTTTATTGGAGCCTTTAGGTTATAAACCAACCTATTTAAATTGTGTAATGACCGTTTTAATTGCTTATTTGCTTAACTTATTTATTCCCCGTTCAGGAGAAATAGCACGCGCGGCCAGCATTAAAAAATATGAAAAAATTCCATTTGAAAAAGCGATAGGAACCATTGTTGCAGAACGTGTTGCCGATGTTATTATGCTGTTTTCAATTACTGGAGTCGCCTTTTTTTTACAAACCGAATTAATGGGGAGTTACTTATTTAAAAAAGATGAGGGAAGCAATAGTTATTTAAAACTTATTTTTTTATTGATTTTCCCATTAGCCGGAATTCTAATCTATTATCTCCTTAAAAAATCCACACATCCATTTATAATGAAAATATTTTTATTCATAAAAGGATTAATGGATGGCATAAAGAGCATAATTACTATGAAAAAGAAATGGGAATTTATTTTTCATACCATTTTTATTTGGCTCATGTATGTGCTTATGTTTTATGCAGTTACCTTTGCATTGCCAGAAACTACCAACCTTCCTTTTGCAGCCATAATTGTAGCTTTTGTGGTTGGCGGTTTTAGTATGGCCCTAACAAACGGTGGTTTGGGAACGTATCCTGTTTTTGTTGCAAGTGCACTCATTTTGTACAATATTGAAGACAATCCGGCGCGTGCTTTTGGCTGGATTATGTGGACAGCCCAAACTTTAATGGTAATTATATTTGGCGGACTTTCCTTCTTGTTGATTCCTATATATAATAGATATAGATTGCGTCACTAATAAGTCTATATGTTTATTTTGATGTTTTGGGCGTTACCCTGCGGGTCGGGCAATCGCTACTCGCATTTTTTAGCGATGAAAAACCGCGAAAAAAGTGCTCAAACATAACGCTCTTTCCCTAACGCGCATTGAATTAAAAATTAATCTAGTACAGCTTGTTCCGTTGATTCGGAATGCGGGATGAAAATTGGTAATTAAAATTAGTCACTTTTTTAGGTAATTGAACTTTTAACTTTTAACTTTCAACCTTTAAATTACTTCTTCAATAAATACTTATAATGGCCAAGACCAAAACTTTATTTTTTTGTCAAAATTGTGGTGCCCAATATGCAAAATGGCTCGGACAATGCAAATCTTGCAACGAGTGGAACACCATTGTTGAAGAGGTAATCCAGGCGGAAGAAAAAAGAAACTGGAAACAATCCAGCTCCCCAAAAAAAGCCAATAAAGCCTTAAAAATTAACGATATTTCTTTAGATAAGGAAGACCGAATTTTAACCAAAAATAATGAACTCGACAGGGTTTTAGGCGGAGGTTTGGTAAAAGGATCCATGCTGTTATTAGGTGGCGAACCCGGAATTGGGAAGTCAACTTTGCTCTTGCAAATTGCATTAACAATGCAAAAAAAAGTATTGTATGTTTCCGGAGAAGAAAGCCAATCGCAAATAAAAATGCGTGCGGAACGACTTCAAAATTCAAACGCAAATTGTTTAATTTTAACTGAAACAAATACACAAAACATTTTTAGAGCCATTGAAGAAATACATCCGGAGGTTATTGTCATAGACTCTATCCAAACCTTATATACCGAATATATTGACGCTTCTCCAGGGTCAATTTCACAAATTAGGGAAACAACCGCCGAGTTGATTAAATTTGCCAAAGAAACCGCCACACCGGTGCTTTTAATTGGACATATCACCAAAGATGGAAATATTGCCGGTCCGAAAATTTTAGAGCATATGGTGGATGTTGTGCTTCAATTTGAAGGCGACAGAAATCATGCCTATCGTATAGTGCGTGCGCAAAAAAATCGCTTTGGCTCCACGGCAGAAATCGGCATTTATGAAATGCAGTCCTTTGGATTGCGTGAAGTGGAAAACCCTTCCGAAATTCTAATTTCCCAAAAAGAAGAAGATTTAAGTGGTACCACAATTGCCGCAACTTTAGAAGGAATGCGACCATTAATGATAGAGGTGCAGGCATTGGTAAGCACGGCAGTTTACGGAACGCCACAGCGTTCCACAACTGGCTACGACACCAAACGTTTAAACATGCTTTTGGCTGTTTTAGAAAAACGTGCCGGATTCAGATTGGGCGCTAAAGATGTGTTTTTGAATATTGCCGGAGGCATAAAAGTAGATGATCCCGCTATTGATTTGGCGGTAATATGTGCCATTTTATCCTCAAATGAAAACCTCCCTATTGCGCAGGATTTTTGTTTTGCCGCCGAAATTGGGCTGACAGGAGAAATTCGTCCGGTAAACCGAGTGGATCAGCGCATTATGGAAGCCGAAAAACTAGGATTTCACAAAATATTTATTTCAAAATTTAATAAAATTAGCAGCATCGGCCACAAAATAAAAGTGGTTAAAGTCACAAAAGTGGAGGATGTATTTGCCAACTTATTTTCATAAAAAAACCGAGTAAAACTCGGTTTTTTTTATGTTATTTGTCTAAGTTTTGCTTTTTGTTAACCTCAATAATATATCTTTCCAATGCCATTGTCATGGAAGGCGATTCAGGTGTTGGTGCTTGAATGTTACATTTTAAACCAGCTTCAGTAGCAGCTTTTATGGTTGAATTGCCAAATACCGCAATGCGCGTTTCGTTTTGCTTAAAATCTGGAAAATTGTGAAATAACGATTCAATTCCAGATGGACTAAAAAACACTAAAATATCGTAAAAAACACTATCTAAATCAGATAAGTCGCTTACTCGCGTTCTATAAAAAATACCGCGCTCCCAGTTAACATTAAGTTCATTTAAAGTCTGAGGAACAATATCTTTTAATTTATCAGATGAAGGCAATAAAAACTTTTCATCCTTATATTTTTTAATAATTTTAACCAGATCAACAAAAGTGCGATTGCCCACATAAATTTTACGTTTGCGATACACCACATACTTTTGTAAATAAAATGCTACAGCTTCAGACTCGCAAAAATATTTCATGTCATCAGGCACCGTAAAACGCATTTCTTCAGCAATTCTAAAAAAGTGATCAACAGCATTTCTGCTGGTCAAAATAATGGCAGTATAATTTTTTAAATCAATTTTTTGAGCTCTTACCTCTTTCGCGCAAACACCTTCAACATGAATAAAAGGCCTAAAGTCGATTTTGACTTTCTGTTTTTCTGATAATTCTAAATATGGAGAGCTTTCTGTTTTTGGAGTTGGTTGAGAAACCAAAATTGTTTTCACTTTCATAAAGTTCAATTTTGTTTTAAATCGTTAATTTTAAAATAATCGCTAAAGGTGCAATTTCTAGAGCGCAAAGGTACAAAATAAAATAAAATAAGTTATTAATAATGAGGTTTTTATTATTTTCAAGGATTAAAATGTAACGTAAAATTAACAATACCGTTAGGGTTAAAAATGTGATTTTAAAAAATAATTCTCTATGAATATTTGAAAATGCGCTAAGCACTAAAAATGGCAATATCCACAATATTAGGTTATTAAAATAACTTACCTTATCATAAACAATCCTACTGTATTTGTTTTTTATATTGAATATTTCAGCCAAAAACAGCCCAATTAAATACCTAAAACAAAAATACAAACCCACACCACCAACTAACAATAAATAACCATTTAGTCCGTTAGCTCTGGCCGAAAACTGCCACAAATTATTTCCAAAATAAAATAACAAGGAAAGCGTCAGTATTTGTACTATAAATAGTAAAAATTGAAATAAATTTATGATATCATTCTTTTCTTTACCGAAATAAATAAAAAGATATTTATTGGAGAAAAATAGTGTGGCTGTATGAAGCAACCTGTCTTTATACAAAACTCTTGCCAGTGTTAGAAAAATAAGAATTGCCAAAAAAACAAGTGAAACCCATTGGTGATTTTGGTGTATTATTTCTTTTGCCTCAAACATTAAGTATGTTATTATTTATAACGCAAAATTAGTGATAATTTGTTTTATCTTTGTCGCGTAATTTTATTTTATGTCGAATACGCTGGTCATCATTCCAACTTATAATGAAAAAGAAAATATTGAGGCAATTATCAGGGCCGTATTTTCCCAAAAAAAACAATTCGACGTACTGGTTGTTGATGACAGTTCTCCTGATGGAACAGGAGATATCGTAATAAACTTACAACAAGAAATTTCAAATTTATTTTTAGAAGTCAGAAATAAAAAAAACGGTTTGGGAACTGCTTATATTCACGGATTTAAGTGGGCGATTTCTAAAAATTACGACTATATCATCGAAATGGATGCCGATTTTTCGCACAATCCAAATGATTTAATTAAATTGCATGAAGCTTGTGCTGAGGGTGGAGCCGATTTTTCAATAGGGTCTAGGTATTTAAATAATAAAATTAACGTCATCAATTGGGATTTTAAACGCTTATTTTTATCCTATTTTGCATCTAAATATGTTAGATTCATTACTCAAATTCCAATTTATGACACAACCGCTGGGTTTGTTTGTTATAAACGTAAAGTATTGGAAAATATAGAATTGGATAAAATAAAGTTTGTAGGTTATGCGTTTCAGATTGAAATGAAATTTAAATCGTGGAAAAAAAAATTTAAACATAAGGAAGTTTCCATTATTTTTACCGACCGAAAAAAAGGAACATCAAAAATGAGTGGTTCAATAATTTCTGAAGCCGTTTTTGGTGTCATAAAAATGCGGTTGGAAAGACAGCCAAAATAAAAGAAGAAGATTATGAGTTTAGTGCTTATTAAAAATGCCCGTATAGTAAACGAAGGAGAAATATTTGATGGTGATGTGCTAATAGATGGGGAATTTATTGTGGACATAGATACCTCAATTAGCTCTAAATCAGCAGATACTACAGTTATTGATGCTGAAGGAAAATATTTAATTCCCGGACTAATAGATGATCAGGTTCACTTTCGCGAACCAGGTTTAACCCATAAAGGTACTATTGAAACTGAAAGTAAAGCGGCCATTGCTGGAGGAATAACATCATTTATAGAAATGCCGAATACAGTTCCACAGGCCACCACACAGGAATTGTTGGAGCAAAAATTCGAAATTGCATCAAAAACATCTTATGCTAACTATTCATTTATGTTTGGAGGCACAAATGATAATTTAGAGGAATTATTAAAAACAAACCCAGCCAATGTTGCAGGAATTAAATTGTTTTTGGGCTCTTCAACTGGAAATATGCTGATTAATGATGAAAAAGTTTTGGAGAAAATATTTTCTTCCACAAAAATGCTCATTGCAGTTCATTGTGAAGATGAAGCGACCATAAAAGCCAATTTAGAAATCTACCTGAAAGAATATGGAGATGATATTCCGGTAAAATTTCATTCGAAAATAAGAAGTGAGGAAGCTTGTTATCTATCATCTTCCAAAGCTGTTAACCTCGCAAAAAAAACGGGAGCAAGATTGCATGTTTTTCATTTATCAACAGCCAAAGAAACTGAACTTTTCTCCCATAAAGGGCCTGTAGAAAAAAAACAAATTACTGCTGAGGTTTGTGTTCACCATTTATGGTTTGATGAAAGTGATTATGAAAGTAAAGGAAATTTTATAAAATGGAATCCTGCAATAAAAACAGCTCACGATAAAGAAGGATTGTTGAAGGCATTGCTTAATGACAAAATTGATGTTATTGCAACAGACCACGCCCCACACACAAAAGAGGAAAAAGAACAGGTTTATACAAAAGCGCCAAGTGGCGGACCAATGGTGCAACATGCTTTGCCAGCGCTGTTAAAAATGTTTCGACAAGAAAAAATTTCAATCGAAAAAATAATTGAAAAAATGTGCCACAATCCGGCAAAAATTTTCAAAATTGAAAAAAGAGGATTTATCAAAAAAGGATATTATGCAGATTTGGTTTTAATTGATATTTCTTCGCCCTGGACCGTTACCAAAGACAATATTTTGTATAAATGCGGCTGGTCTCCTTTCGAAGGAACCACTTTTTACTCAAAAATTACACATACTTTTGTAAATGGCCATTTGGCATATAAATATGGTAAATTTAATAATGGTAATAAAGGCAAAAGATTATTATTTGATAGAACAAATGAAAAAAATTAGTTACATCCTTTTTTTTGGTGTCTTTTTTATGGGTTGCACCAGCAACACCATTATTAAAAAGCCCGACCATTTGATTCCTAAAAAACAAATGGTGGATTTGCTGACTGATATGCTTATTGCCTCGGGAGGAGAAAATATTAAAAATAGCGATCTTGAACGCAATGTGAATTATTATCCTTTGGTTTTTGAAAAATACGGAATTGACAGCACGCAATTTAAGGAAAGTAATTACTACTATACTTCGAGAATAGACGACTACGAAGAAATTCTAAAAAAAGTTGACGGACGCCTTAAATCGTTGAAAAAAGAAGTGGACAATAAGATTAAATTACAGGATTCTCTAAAAAGAGACTCTATAAAAGACCTCAGGCAAAATTTTAAAAAAAAGCCTAAAGAGTTACGTAAGATTGATTCGTTAAAATAAGTGTTTATTTAAACTCCTTCTTATAAATTTCACAAATACTTTTTATCGTTTCAGAAATTGTCTCAAAGTTAAAACTTAATTCCTTTTGTATTTTTTCTGAAGAATAATACCCTTTGTTGTGAACAGATTTTGCGGCATGTTTGGTAAGGGCGGGCGGTTTTTTAGTTAAAAAAGATTTCAATTTTTCTATTCTCCAACCAACGGCACTCATTAATTTTGTGACTCTTATGGAAGGTGGCTTCTTTCCGAAATTCTTCGCTATTTGGTAAAACACCTCTTTAAAACTGCTGTTTTCTGACACTAAAATATAGCGTTCGTTTACAATGTTACTTTTCATAAGCAAAAGCATTGATATTACCACATCGTTTACTGAAACAAAACCGGTGACGCCTTCAGCATAAAAAGGAAATCCCTTATAAATTTTTGAAAATATCGCTCCAGATCCCTGATACCAAAATCCGGCGCCCATTATAACTCCGGGGTTTACAATTACAACGGGAACGCCTTCTTGCGAAGCACGCCAAACTTCCATTTCTGCACCATATTTTGTCATTGCATAACCATGGCTTACTTTCTCCATATTCCACTCGTCAGCTTCACTCATGAATTTGTTGGTAACCGATTTTTCAATGGTGGCAACAGAACTTACAAAGCATAATTTTTTGACATTGTATTCAATACAAAAATTTACAATATTAAAAGTGCCTTCAATATTAATTTCGCACATAGCCTGGTAATCCTTAGAATTGAAGGAAACCAAAGCTGCGCTATGATAGACTTCCGTCACATTTTGAAAGGCTATTTTCAAAGAAACAATATCGGTAATATCGGCTTCAACCCATTCAATTTTTTGAAAAAGCAATTCATAATCTGCAGAAAAATATCGGAACACATTTTTTACGGCAAGTAAATCGCTGTTTTTTCTATGGATTGCCTTTATCGCATCATTTTCCAAAGAAAGCTGATACAACAAATGTGAACCCACCAAACCTGTTCCACCGGTAACTAAAATCATAAAACGAAAGTATAAAAAATGTTTGTTTTTATCACACAAAACATCATTTTAAAAAACCAATAATAAAAGCAATAACTAACAAGTAAAATTTTATTTTTATCTTTGCTGAAATTTAAAAATTTGATGATGAATTTTGTTGAAGAACTGCGTTGGAGAGGTATGTTACACGATATTATGCCCGAAACTGAAGAATATTTGCTGAAAAATAAAACAACAGGATATATTGGATTTGATCCAACGGCCGATTCATTGCATATTGGAAGTTTAGTACCCATTATTTTGTTGATGCATTTTCAACAAGCTGGCCACAATCCAATCGCTTTGGTTGGCGGTGCAACTGGAATGGTGGGTGATCCTTCAGGGAAATCGGAAGAACGCAATTTGTTGGATGAAGAAACTTTGTCTAAAAATGTTGCCGGCGTAAAAGAACAATTGGCACGTTTTTTAAATTTTGACAGTACAACGGAGAATGCTGCCCAATTGGTGAACAATTACGATTGGATGAAAGAGATTTCACTGATTGAATTTGTACGCGACATTGGAAAACACATTACTGTAAATTATATGATGGCAAAGGATTCGGTTAAAAAACGACTTGATTCCGATTCGCAGACGGGAATGAGTTTTACTGAGTTTACCTACCAATTGTTTCAGGGATACGATTTTTACCATTTGTACAAAGAAAAAGACTGCAAACTTCAAATGGGAGGTTCTGACCAATGGGGAAATATCACTACGGGAACAGAATTAATCAGGAGAAAAGCACAAGGGAAGGCCTACGCATTAACCTGTAAATTAATAACAAAAGCTGACGGCACAAAATTTGGAAAAACTGCCGGCGGAAACGTTTGGTTGGATGCCAACAGAACATCGCCTTATAAATATTACCAGTATTGGTTAAATTGCTCAGATGAAGATGCAGAAAATTATATTAAAATCTTCACATTTTTAAACCAAGAAACTATTGAAAGTTTAATTTCAGAGCATAAAGAAACTCCTCATTTACGTATTCTTCAAAAGAAAATTGGCCAAGAAATCACCATTATGACACACGGAAATGATGCTTATGAAAATGCCATTAAAGCCTCAAATATTTTGTTCGGAAATTCAACTTCCAATGATTTAAAAACATTGGGTGAACAAACATTTTTGGACGTTTTTGAAGGCGTTCCACAAGCCGAAATAGGACGCTCAGCTATTAAAAATGGTTTAGGAATTGTACCTGCGTTTTCAGAAACAGGTTTTTTAAAATCAAATGGCGAAGTGAGAAGAGCATTAAATGAAAATTCAATATCCGTAAATAAAGAAAAAGTTAAAGAAGAATTTATAATAACTGAAAACGATTTAATTGCTGATAAATTTGTATTGTTACAACGCGGTAAGAAAAGTTACTTTTTGTTGAAAGTGGTATAAATGAATTTTTACAAATTTTAAATATAGAGCGACTCCCCAAAAACGGAGTCGTTTTTTATGAGATTACCATTAAATTACAGCCTCTGATATCCGAATTGTCAAACCTTCCCAAAACTTCAAAAGTTCCGTCAGCATACTTTTTCCCTAAATCTTGCGTGGCGATAAAAGAACAGGAATTGATGTTTGATAAATCTATAATATTGATTCCTCCCGATTTTCCCTCCGGTAAAATAGTCAAAGCATCTTCCGTATCTCTTGTTAAAATTTTCATCCAGGGAGGACATTCAAAGATTCCGTTTCCTTTTGAATAAGCCTGACTTAACAATTCCGTCATTCCGTATTCAGAATGAATGTTTTCAACCCCAAAACCTTCTCGCAAAATTTGATGCAATTCTTCCCGAATCAGTTCTTTTCTTCGGCCTTTCATGCCACCGGTTTCCATAATTATGGTGTTTTTTAGCTGAAATTTATGTTTTTCAACCAAATCCAACAAAGCGAAGGAAACCCCAATAAGAAGTGTTTTTTCATTTTTTTTATCCAAATAAACTAAATTCTGGGCCAATTGTTCTAGATTATCCAAATAAAAACCGCTTTTTGGATTTCTTGATTTTCGAATAAAATCATTAACCATATAAATCAAAGAGGAACCATCGCGTTCCAAATAAGAAGGCAACAATGCTAAAACAGTATAATTCTCAATGGGTCCATAAAATTGCTCAAATCCATTGGTAAAGCTTTCTTCATAAATGCTTAAGTCTGTAACAGAATGCTTGCTTTGCTCATTTCCAGTGGTTCCACTGCTTAAAAATACGCGCTGTACGTTTTCTTCAGAAGATACAACTTTATGAGATTTAAAGAATTGTATAGGCAAAAAAGGAATTTCTTTAATTTTTTTAACGCTTTGAATATCAATATGTAAATGCGTTAAAAACTCTTTATAAACCGAATTATTTTTGGCCTGAAATCGAAATATTTCAAGTGCCATTTTTTCAAACTCGATACTATTATGAAGATTAAAAATGTTAATTTTTTTCATAAAAATTGCGAAACGCCACAAAAGTAATGTAAATTTACGCAACCTATTATCTTTTTAGGTATCTTATTAACAATTAAAATGCTCGTATTTGGGGTTAGACAATCTCATAAAACAGTGTGCTAATAACGATCGAAAGGCACAAAAGGAAATTTACCAGCTTTTTGCAGGTAAGTTGTTTTCCATATGCCTAAAGTACTCTAAAAACAAACAAGAGGCCCAAGACAATTTTCAAGATGGCTTTATCGTCATTTTTGATAAAATTGGGCAGTTTAATTTTAAAGGATCGTTTGAAGGCTGGTTAAAGCGAGTGATGGTTAACACAGTTTTATTAAAGTACAGAAAAAAAAATGTGTTGAATATTGTTACGGAAGATATTCCTGATGAGGTGATTGTTGACGTTGATGATGATGAAATTTCTTTAGATTTTTTATTAAATCTAATAAATGAATTACCGGATAGATACAGACTGGTTTTTAACCTTTATGCTTTAGATGGATATTCACATAAAGAAATTTCAGAAATGTTGCTAATTGCAGAAGGTACCTCAAAATCGAATTTAGCCCGAGCAAGAGCCATTTTAAAACAAAAAATACAAAATCATCAAAAGGCCCAACAATCTATTTAAAGTAAAAGATAATAGTGAGAAATTTTAAGAACATTGATAGATTATTCCAAGAGAATTTAAAAGATTTTGAGGTATCCCCACCAAATGAGTCTTGGGATTCTATTGAAAATCGATTAATTCCGAGATCTAAAAAAAGAGGATTTCCTTTTTGGCTAAAAATTTCAAGCATTGCTGCATTGCTTGTGCTCTTTTTTAGTGTTGGAACCATCTATTTTCTTCCAAAAAATAATTTCTCCAAAACGCTTCTTAGAGAGCAAAAAACCAAACAGGTAATTTCTGGCCAAAAAGATACAACCACAACAATTACTGTTGAAGAGAAGTTAAAAGCCATGCAGAAAGCAGTAACAGCTTTGAGCAAAGAGTTGGCCGAAATAGAAAACAGCACTAAATTTGCTGAAAAAGCAGAGGAAAACATTACAGAAGAAAGTGTTTCGTCACAAAAATCATTAAATGGCTTTTTCTTGATGGACACTAAAAAATTGCCGCTTACAAATTTTACGGAGCAAGAAATTTCCAAAAAAGAAATCACAGAAAGCAAATTTTCCGTGGCCACCATTTTTGCGCCAATTTATTTTAGTTCGTTTGGCGAGGGATCAGGCGTAGATGCGCAGTTCAAAGACAATTCATCTTCTGGAAATTCATCATATTCATATGGAGTAAAAGTAGCCTATCAGTTTACAGACAAATTCAGCTTGCAGTCTGGTGTTAACTTAATAAATTTAGATTTAACAACAAATAACATATACGTTACCCCAGGTGTTGCCATTGTTGGTTTTTCAAATTTATCGGCAAATCCGTTTTTGGCCAGAAGTTCAGATATTTCAACATCTAAAGAAAAGGCTTTAAATTCCGATAACGCTTCAGGAGGAAGTTTGAATCAGGTTTTTGGTTATGTTGAAATTCCTGTTGAGGTAAAGTACAACGTTACTAATGGGAAAATCGGCATTAATTTGGTGGGTGGCTTTAGTACGCTTCTTTTAAACAGGGATGAAGTTTTTGTTGAAACCAATAATTTTACCCAAAGTTTAGGTTCTTCAAACAACCTGAGATCAATAAATTTTAGCGGAAATATTGGATTGGATGTAGATTATTCCATTTACAAAAATTTATTCATCAACGTTTCGCCAATGTTCAAAGTTCAAACAAATACCTTTTCTAAAAACTCCGGAAGTATTCAACCTTATTATTTAGGAGTTTATACAGGTTTAAATTATAAGTTTTAGTTGGTTTATTATTTGGTTGGTTACCAAATATTGAATGAAGAAAGCCGTTTCAAATTGAAACGGCTTTCTTTTTATCAGAAATTATATTCGTACTTTTGTAAGATCTTAAATTAAAATTGAATCCAACTTATGGAAATTACAACAATAGAAAACACCATTCAAAAAGCATTAGACAAACTAGGCGTTAAAGCCTTAAACAGCGGAACTTCAACAGGTTCAAATTTCTTTGGAAATGGTGACGTTTTGGAATCCTATTCTCCTGTAAATGGCAAACTTATAGGAAAAGTTACCACAACCACAAAAGATGATTTTGAAAAGGTGATGGATTCTGCACAATCGGCTTTTACCGACTGGAGAATTGTTCCTGCACCACAACGCGGGGAAATTGTTCGTCAGTTTGGTTTAAAATTGCGTGAACTAAAACAACCTTTAGGCGAATTGGTTTCCTATGAAATGGGAAAATCGTTGCAGGAAGGGTTGGGAGAAGTTCAGGAAATGATAGACATTTGCGACTTTGCTGTTGGATTGTCGAGACAATTGCACGGTTTTACGATGCATTCGGAGCGTCCAGGACACAGGATGTACGACCAGTATCATGCATTGGGTATTGTGGGCATTATTTCTGCGTTTAACTTTCCTGTGGCCGTTTGGGCCTGGAATACTGCATTGGCTTGGATTTCTGGGGATGTTTGCGTTTGGAAAGCTTCAGAAAAAGCACCATTATGCAGCATTGCCTGTCAAAATATAATTGCGGATGTTTTAAAAGAAAATAAATTGCCCGAAGGTATTTCTTGTATCATAAACGGCGATTACAAAGTAGGCGAATTGATGACCAGCGATAAGCGCGTATCCTTAATTTCAGCGACTGGCTCCATAAGAATGGGTAAAATTGTTGCTAAAACTGTTGCGGAACGTTTGGGGAGATCTTTGTTGGAATTGGGAGGAAACAATGCCATTATTATCACGCCAAGTGCAGATATTAAAATGACCGTTATTGGTGCTGTATTTGGCGCTGTTGGTACTGCCGGACAACGTTGTACTTCTACGCGCAGGTTAATTATTCACGAATCAATGTATGAGCAGGTTAAAAATGCTTTGGTCAAAGCTTACAAACAATTGCGAATTGGGAATCCGTTAGACGAAAATAACCACGTTGGGCCGTTAATTGACATTGATGCGGTTAAAATGTATGAAAATGCGTTAGCGGAAGCAGTAAAAGAAGGCGGGGAAATTTTAGTTGAAGGCGGCGTTTTAAGCGGAAATGGCTATGAAAGCGGCTGTTATGTAAAACCTGCAATTGTTGAAGCTGAAAACCACTTTAAAATTGTGCAGCACGAAACATTTGCACCGATTTTATATTTGATAAAATATTCTGGTGAACTTAAAAATGCCCTTGAATTACAAAACGGTGTTGTACAAGGACTTTCTTCAGCAATTATGACGAATAACTTACGTGAAGCCGAACTATTTTTATCTGTTCAAGGTTCCGATTGCGGTATCGCAAACATAAATATTGGCACTTCCGGCGCTGAAATTGGCGGTGCTTTTGGTGGTGAAAAAGAAACCGGAGGCGGACGCGAATCGGGTTCCGATGCCTGGAAAGTTTATATGAGACGCCAAACCAATACCATTAATTATACAACCGAATTGCCTTTGGCCCAAGGCATAAAATTTGATTTGGAATAGGTTTGATTAATTAAAGTTATCTGAAAACAAAAAGTTCTTAAAGCCAAGTTTGATTTGGCTTTAAGAACTTTTTTAGTTTTACTTTTGAAAATTCTGACTAAAATGAATAAAACAAGCCCACGCCTAAAAGTTGTTTTAGTTGAATTTTAGGTCCTACAGCAACCAAATTTCCATCTTCATTTATGTCTTCTTTGTGTTTAACATCATCATCATATATGACATGTGAACCCACATTTGCTGTTATGTGTTTATTGACGGTCAGATCAAAATTTAATTCCCAATTGATGTCCACATTGCCGTACTTGTTTAAATAATCGGAATATAATATCAATTTATTGCTCATTTTTATATTTTCCATAACCTCGGTATTCCATTCACTGGCAATAAAAGTTCCTACCTCTATTTTAAGATTTTCACCTACTGCTACTAAATTGCCGGCATCATCATAAATAGCCGGAGCAACACCAAAAGCACCTTCATTTGCAAGGGTTTGGTTATAAACAAAAGTCATTTTATTGGTAAGTGGGGAAAGGTATATTTTAAATGCGTTTACCTTTGAAAAATATTCACAACCAACACCCAAAAAATTATAAGCGGGCGAAAAAAATTTTGAAATGGGTTTGTCTGTATCTGGGTATTTATAGCCGTTTGTGAATTGCGTCTTAAAATTAAATTTGGCCGAATAGTACCATTTGGAAGTAATATCATTTCTATAGCCAAATGTTGCATTTAGCTCAATTAAATCTTCAGTTTTTCTCAACTCCCGACTATCTTCCTTATTTAGTCCATAACTTCCTTTCAATTCATTTTGCCAAACGGTATGATTGTTTTTATAATCTCTTTTTATTTTTATTTTTGCGATTCCAGAAACTGAATTGTTGCCGCCCGCACTCCAATTTACAAATGAGTTTTGAGTAAAAATCAATTTAAAATTATTGATTTTCGCCCAATGGGTAACTGTCCCCTGGTTAATGTCCAATGTATCTTTTGAAATTGCTGCTTTTGTGTTGAGGTTATAAATAATTGTAAAAATCAGGAATAGTCTTAATCGCATTTCACTATAAAATTGGGTAAAAAAATATTTCGGCAAAGAAACATAAAATATTTTTTTTATAATAGTTTCAACAAGAATTCCTTTATTTTTTCTTTAGATAAATGAATGCTTTCCAATAACGCCTCAACTTTTCCATGTTCAATAAAATGATCTGGAATTCCTAAATGCCTGATGGTTTTGTTTTTATAATTGTTGTTTGATGCAAATTCCAGAATCGCACTTCCTAACCCTCCGATAATTGTCCCATCTTCTACAGTCACAATAGTATTAAACTTTTTTAATACTTGATGGAGCAAATCTTCATCCAAAGGCTTTACAAAACGCATACTGTAATGCGCAATCTTATGTTTTGGCAATTCTGGCTGAAGTTCAATAAGCCTATTTCCAATAGTGCCAATACTTAACACCGCAATTTCTGATCCTTCTGAAACACAAATGCCTTTCCCTATTTCAATTTTATTCATTGGTTGTTTCCAGTCAATAAGTGTTCCTTGTCCGCGAGGATAACGAATCGCCAAGGGAAAATTAATTCCCAATTGAGCGGTATACATGATGTTCCGCAATTCAATTTCATTTAGAGGCGCAAAAACCACCATGTTGGGAATGCAGCGTAAATAAGCGATGTCAAAAGCACCGTGGTGTGTAGCGCCATCTTCACCAACAATTCCTGCCCTGTCGATGCAAAAAATTACGGGTAAATTTTGCAATGCCACATCATGAATGATTTGATCATAGGCACGCTGTAAAAACGTGGAATAAATGGCACAAAAAGGAATCAATCCCTGTGTGGCCATCCCTGCCGCCAAAGTGACCGCATGCTGCTCGGCAATGCCAACGTCAAAAGCCCTGTCGGGCATTTCATCAAGCATTAATTTTAGGGAACTTCCTGTGGGCATTGCAGGTGTAACCCCAACAATTTTATGATTATTCTTTGCCAATTCAACAATGGTTTCCCCAAAAACATCCTGATATTTTGGAGGTTGTGACACGTTATTTTTAGCGGTTAATTCTCCGGTTATTTTATCAAATTTTCCCGGCGCATGGTAAGTTACCTGATCAAGTTCCGCCTGTTGCAATCCTTTTCCTTTGGTGGTGATTATATGTAAAAATTTAGGACCTTTAATGGATTTTAAGCGCTCAAGTTCTGTGATAATTTGGTCAATATTATGTCCGTCTATCGGACCGGAATAATTAAAATTAAGCGCTTCAATAATGTTGTTTTTCCTAACCTTTTTCCCCGCTTTCACATCTGTAAAATACTTTTTTAAAGCCCCAACGCTTGGGTCGATTCCCATGGCGTTGTCGTTTAAAATAATCAGCAAATTGGCATCGGTCACACCGGCGTGATTCAATCCTTCAAAAGCCATTCCGCTGGCAATTGAGGCATCGCCAATAACCGCAATATGGTGTTTTTGAAAATCGCCTTTTAATTTTGAAGCTATGGCCATTCCCAATGCTGCCGAAATTGAGGTTGATGAATGTCCTGTTCCAAAGGCATCGTAAATACTTTCGCTTCGTTTCGGAAAACCTGAAATTCCGCCCAGCTGTCGGTTCGAGTGAAAAATTTCTCTTCGTCCCGTTAAAATTTTATGTCCGTATGCCTGGTGGCCAACATCCCAAATCAGCAAATCAATTGGCGTATCAAACACATAATGCAGCGCTATTGTTAATTCCACAACGCCCAAACTTGCACCCAAATGCCCTTCTTTTGCGGCAACAACGGCAATTATAAATTCGCGCAGTTCCTTGGCAACTTTTCCCAGTTGATTTTTGGCCAACTTCCGCAGGTCTTTTGGATTATTAATATGTGTTAATAATTTTGTTTTCATTACTACAAAACTAAACTATTTAAATTGTTCAATGAATTAAAAATAATTACTTTTGATGCATGATGGATCCTTTTGACGATACTTATTTTATGAAACGCGCTTTGCAGGAAGCGGAAATGGCTTTGGACAAAAATGAAGTTCCCATTGGTGCTGTCATAGTGATGAACAACCAAATTATTGCCCGTGCCCATAATTTAACCGAAACTTTAAATGATGTCACAGCACATGCCGAAATGCAGGCTTTTACGGCTGCAGCAGATTTTTTAGGCGGAAAATACTTAAAAGAGTGCACTTTGTATGTTACTTTAGAACCTTGTCAAATGTGTGCAGGGGCAAGTTATTGGACGCAACTAGGGAAAATTGTCTACGGCGCTTCTGAAGAAAAAAGAGGGTTTTTGGTAATGAACACTACCTTGCACCCAAAAACAATAGTCATTGGCGGTGTTTTAAAAGAAGAATGTGGTAAACTTTTAAAGCGTTTTTTTATAGAAAAACGCAATTTAAATTAATCAATAGAAAATTTATTCACTTTTACTCCTTTCCTCAAGTTCTTTTCTGAATTTGTCAAAAGTAAAATCACTTAAATTTTTATTTTTATACCGATGGTAAATAAATAAAGGCATTAAGATAAAAGCCACAGTTAATACGCCAATTCCAATCACAATTTCTCCATTTGCGTCACCAGCATTTTTAAGGTAAAAACCTGAAGTCAGCATTCCTAAAGAAAGTATCAAAATAAAAATGATCACAAATTTCATCTGTTTATATTAAAAATTAATGGGTGCAAAATTACAAAAAAGCATACATTTAAATAAATTTTAAACTGTAAATATGTGTCATTTTTTAATGTTGTCCTTATCTTGCAGCAAACATAAGTCCTAGCAAAAAGTGATCTTTCAAAAAAAAAAAAGTGGTTATTGCACATAGGGGAGCTTCAGGTTATTTACCCGAACACACGTTGCCCGCAAAAACAATGGCCTATGCGATGGGCGCCGATTATTTAGAACAGGACATTGTTTTAAGCAAAGACAATGTCCCCATCATAATTCATGACATTCATTTAGAAACGGTTACCGATGTTGCTTTAAAGTTTTCAGAACGAAAAAGAAATGACGGGCGATTTTACGTCATCGATTTCACTTTTGAGGAACTGAAACAATTAAATGTTTCGGAAAGATTTGATCCCGCAACCAACAAAGCAGTTTTTTCTAATAGGTTTCCAATATTTACTTCAACCTTTAAACTGCATTCTTTGCAGGAAGAAATAGAATTAATTCAAGGTTTGAACAAAAGCACAGGGAAAAATATTGGCATTTATCCTGAAATTAAAGAACCTGAATTTCATCAAAAAGAAGGAAAGGATATTTCAAAAATAGTGTTGGAAATACTGAATGATTACGGTTATAAAACTAAAAATGACCACTGTATTTTACAATGTTTTGACGCCGATGAATTGAAACGAATCAGAAATGAATTCAAAATCGAACTTTTTCTGGTACAATTGATGGAATTTAAATCCGATGAAAAATTGGAAGAAATAGCCACTTATGCTGATGGCATCGGACCTTGGTATCAGCAAATTATTAAGAAAAAAGACGAAAATGGTAATTGGCTAATTTCTGATTTGGTTGAAAAAGCGCATAAACTCAATTTAAAAGTTCACGCCTATACTTTTAGGGCTGATCAATTGGGAGATTTTGAAACTTTTGATGAATTGTTGCACGTTGCTTTATACGATGCAAATGTCGATGGCGTTTTTACCGATTTTCCTGATAAAGTGGTTCAGTTTATCAACAAAAACTAAGACGTTACAAAACAATTAATTTCCTTCTATAAGCGGTAAGCAAACGAGATTTGGACATAAAGCCGAAGTATTTATCATCTTTAAGCACCACCAAATTCCAGGCACCACACCTTTTAAACTTATTTAAAATTTCCTCTGCAGAATCTTTTTCATAATAAATAATATCAGAGGCCGCATGCATTAAACTTCGAACTTTTACCGTATCATATAAATCTTTATCAAACATGATACTTCTAATGTCATTTATGGTAAGTATTCCTAAAAAGTCATTATCGTCATTTACCACAGGAAAATGATTTCGGGATGATTTTGCAACTGCATTATTTACAACAAATCCTAAAGTCATTTCGGGATGAAGCAACACAAAATTAGTTTCAATTAATTTATCCAAATCAAGCATCATTAAAACATTCTTGTCTTTATCATGCGTAATAAGCTGTCCTTTTTTAGCCAATTCAGCTGCATAAATATTATGAGGAATATATTTTTTTGAAATTAAAAAAGAAATAGATGCAACAATCATTAATGGCACAAAAAGTTCATAACCACCTGTAATTTCTGCAATTAGGAATATAGCAGTTAAAGGAGCTTGTAAAACACCAGCCATTAAACCAGCCATTCCAACCATAGCAAAATTAATTAATGAAAGTTGGTGGTTAAATATATTACTATAATTCACAATCATAGCAAAAACAAATCCTGAAATACTGCCTGTAAATAACGTTGGTGCAAAAACACCACCAATCCCACCGGCACCAAAGGTAAAGGACATTGCCACTACTTTAAAAACGATTAGCCCCACTAATAGTGCTGCAATTAACCAAATATTAGTTATTACTGTATGAAAAATATTATTAGAAATTACGTCTGCAATATTTCCTTTCAGAATATTGTTAATGGTTTCATAACCTTCACCATAAAGAGGTGGCACAAAATATACCATTATTCCAATTAATAATCCCCCAGCTAACAATCGGTAGTATGGGTTTTTGAATCGCTTAAACTGGTCACCAATTTTGAAATAGGCTTTACTAAAATAGATAGAAATGAAAGCTGTTGTAACACCTAACAGAATAAAAAATATAACATCGTTTAAAACAAATTTATCCTGAATTTGAAAATGGAGTAATACATCATCACCTAAAAAGAAATAAGAGGTTAAAATAGCTGTAATCGATGCCAATAATAAAGGGATCATTGAAGCTAAAGTTAATTCTAAACTAAAAATTTCTACCGCAAAAACTATGGCAGCAATAGGTGCTTTAAAAATAGAAGACATTGCACCCGCAGCAGCAGCACCAACAAGTAATGTCCTCGTAGTTTGATTTAAGTGAAAAATTCGTGCAAAATTAGAACCTAAAGCCGCACCAGTAGCAACTGTAGGACCTTCAAGTCCAACAGAACCTCCAAAACCTACTGTTAATGGCGCTGTTATTAAAGAACCCCACATTTGATGACTTGGCATGATTCCTTTTTGTTTTGAAATAGCATATAAGGTAGAAGGAATTCCGTGACCAACTTTTTTCTTTACCACGTACTTAATAACAAGCAATACAATGAGCAGTCCTATAATAGGAAAAATGAAGTAAAAAGCCTGATGAATATCTTTAATAAACTCACCTTCTAATAAACGCTGAATAAGGTGGGTTAGATTTTTTAAAATTACAGCTCCGAGACCTGCTAATAAACCAATAATTGCACTTGCAATGTGTGTAAATTGTTTATTGGAAATATGTTGATATCTCCATTTTAAAAATTTACGAAATAAAACTTTAGACCTAGTTGCCATTTTTGTGTTTCTAAAAAAGAAAGTGCAAAAGTATTAAAATCTAACGGTTAGAGAACACGATTTGGACATTTTTTACATGTCTTATTACTTTTATTTTTGAATTTTTCACAGCATTTTTGATTTATTTCATGGTTCTTTTTCTTTTTAGTTGAATTGCCCCAATCAAAATCGTAGTTAAAAATACCTGAATTTTCAATAGCTCCCAAAATACTTATTTAGAATGATTTTAAACAAAGGTACAAATACTTTGAAAATCAAAAAGAAAAATTTCAAAAAAAATTAAAAAGGTATCATATTTCCGTTAAAACTATTCTTTTATATTATTAACCTAACACCACCTAATTCTTCAACTTTATAAGGGAACTTGTCACTAGGTGACCCAATAAACATAAAATTAATTGGAATATCCCATTTTTTGGAAAGTTCTTTAATTAGTGCCGGGCTAAATTTACCATCAACGACTAAAAATTCTATAGCAATTTCGGGATACTCCCTATCTAAAAAATCAATTTCTAGCGGTAAATTTTCTGGAACTTTTTGACCTTTATCTATTACAACTACAATTTTAATTTTTTTAGTATGCTCATTTTTAATAATATAAAGCATGACTTTGTTTAATGAAGCAATATTATCTCCTTTAGTAAAAAAAACAAATTCTTGTTCATTTATTCTATTAATAACTTCAAGTATTTTTTTATCGGTTTTTAATACAAAATGGCGAACTGGGTCAAAAATTGTATGAATTACAGAAAGTAGTAACTTCAACAAAATTATCCTATTCAACATCATTGTAATAAAAATAATTGAGGGAATAAAGTAGTCAAGAAATATTGCTAAATTACTAGGTAAGTCGCCCTTCGGCTCCATTGTTAAATTTCCTATAAGTGCTAAAACTACAGCGACAATTGCAATTAGAACAGTTAACCAAGATGCTTTTTCCGGTCTTGGTAATTTACTTCTTTTAACTTTAAGTAAAATATTGCCTATTCCAAATAAAATCATAACTGATAAAAAGGAAATGGTATATACACCTGCTAATAATTTTACATTGCCATCTGTAATAAGCAATACAGATATAGATAATAATAAAAACATGATGATGATTCTGTATGAGCTCCCTCTTTTATTTTTCTTTAAGAAAAATTGAGGTAAAATTCTGTCCAAAGTCATTCTTTCCAACAATCCAGAGACACCTATGAAACTTGTCAGTACAGCACCACTTAAAACTAAAAAAGCATCAACAGATATTAATATCGCAACCCATTTGCCTCCTACATGGTTTCCCATTTCAACCAACAATGTATTTTGATATTGTGGGCTCTGCAACACTGGAATTGCAAATAGAGCCAAAGCAAATATTGCCATTAATGGGTTAATTATACTCACAATTCCCCACATGTTTCTCAATGTTTTAGGAAAAACACCCGATTTCTGTTCTTCAACAAAGTTGGCAGAACTTTCAAATCCAGAAACACCCAGCATAGAAGCAGCAAAACCAAAAAAGATAGCATTGGTTATACTACCTTCATTTCCAGAAAACGTCCAGTTTTCTAAAAATAAATCAACCCCATTATAAGATAAAAAGTAGATGATAAACGCACTTAATATTACCAATGATGTTAAATGAAAAAGAAATATACCAATGGCTACTTTGGCAGACTCTGTTATTCCTCCAATAGCAAGTGCAGCAAAAAATACCAAAAGTAAAACTGTTGCTACTATAATAGGCATTGTTGGAATTAGATGATGTAAGTAATGGATTCCTTCATTTGCGGAAATTACAGCCGTCGCCATATAGGAAAGCAATGTTAGTGTGGCAGCAAAGGACGCCATCCCCTTACTTGTGGTATTCAATAAAGCATTGTAAGCTCCTCCATTTAAGGGTAGTGCGCCAACAACTTCTCCGTAAATTTTTCTAAAAAAAAATAAAACCAATGAAACAATAAGTAGTGTAATCCAAGCGTATTGACCGGCAAAAGCAATTGCCAAAGCCGAAACATATAAAACAGATGAACTAATATCATTGCCACAAATAGCAGTGGCAGCCAATTCATTTAGTTTTTTATGAACTTTTGTTCCCATATTTTGAAGTAATAATAAAGTGTAAATTTAGCAATTTCAATTATAGATTAATCTGTTATCGTCCTTTTTTTAAGAAGATTCAGGTTAATTTTAATTATACAAGCTTCAATTAAGGCATATTATATTTTTATTGCCAATTTTATCTTCCTAAAAAAATTGTGCAGTAATTTGTAGAAATAGAAGAATCCAATGTAAATTTAATGTTAAGAACATGCTTTTTATTAAAAAACAAATTTAAGTTTAAAATTTAATATTTATCAAATTGCTTATAATGAGCGTTATACAATTATTTTAAAAAAACTTAATGTAAACTTAACGTTAATAAATAATCATTTAAGTGTAAAGTATTTAACTTTGAGTATGCTTAAATCCCGAATTATTAATTAAAAAAATAAAAAATCATGAAAGCAATTATAAACCTGATTATTATGTTGTTTTGTATAACAGCATTTTCACAAGAACAAAAAGTGGAATATCAAAAAATGGACAACAATATAATAAAAGCGACGTATTATTTTGCTGATAATAGTGACATTGTTGAACGTGAAGGATTTTTTAATAAAGAAGGAAAACTTCATGACACTTGGGTTAGCTACGATTTAGCCGGAAATAAAACCGCGATTGCCAATTACAAAAACGGTAAAAAAGAGGGCGTTTGGATTTATTTCAAAAAAGATAAAATTAATATAGTTACCTACAAAGACAACAAATTAATTAATGTTGAAGAAAAAGCATTGGCCGTAAACTTATAAATAAATTATATTTTATAAATTGGGTTTCCAAATAGATTGGAATAAAAAAAAAAAAAATCAGACTTTAAGTCTGATTTTTTTTTGTGTTTTAAAGATTTTTGTTTCTTTAAAATGTATAACTATAGCCAATTGAAAACGATGAGCCAACGTGTTTCTTTGAAAATATTTCATCATTTGCATGATAAGATTGGAAATGGCTTTCAACTTCATTATTTAAAAGGTTTTCTACCTTAGCGCTTATACTAGAGTTTTGATCTTTCCCAAAAGACTTGCTAAATGTAAAATTTAAACTATTAAAAGGCATGGTATAAACATCAGGAATTGCGCCAATACCAACAATTTCTAATGATTTTCCCTGAACATTATAAAACAATCCGGTTTGTATTCCCTTACCATCATTTGTGTAATTGATTCCGGCATTTACCAAATACGGCGACTGTCCTTGTAAATCTCTTGTATCGGACATTGTTTCCCCATCTCTTAAAGTGAGTAATTTAGATTCGTACTCGCCATTGGTGGTTTTATCCATTTCTTGTTTTGAACGAATTACCGAGGCATTTAAAATGACATCAAAATTATCAAAACTTTTATTTAAAAAACTTAGATTTTTTCTGAAATCTATCTCTAAACCAGCAACTGTTGCAGAACCAATATTTCTTGGCTGCAAGTTATCGGGAGAAGATGCACTGTAAAAGGCCAACTCAATTGGATCTTTAAAAGATTTATAAAAGGCGGAAATTGCAAAAACCTGTGCATCATTTCCGAAATTTTCATATCTAACATCAAAATTGTTAATGTAAGAGGGCTGCAAATCAATATTTCCATTAAACGTTAAGTTGGTAATAGGATCAAAAATTTGAGTGATTGAGGCTTCTTTAAATGATGGTCGCGCTATTGTCTTAGAGTAAGAGAATCTAAAATTGGTCTTGTCATTTAAACTGTAAATTAAATTTGCGGAAGGAAATAAATCCAACTTGTCAATGGTTTTAACATTTGAATAAATTATAGAACCAATGTTATTTTGGCCAGTGTAAAATTGTTCAAATTTCTCTAACCTTAATCCAAGGATTGCTTTTAGTTTTTCGGAGAATTCAAAAGATTCTGAACCATAAAAAGCATAATTATTGTTAGAGGCATCATACGTATTTGAAGGTTCATAATTTCCTTCAATATAAGTTCCTAAACCGGTATTGGCATTCCAAATATTTTGATCTGCCAACACTTGATTGGCATCTCCATTAAATGTTTCACCTGCAGAACCTCTTATTGACACTAAATAATTATCGATACTAAAATTCCGATTTTTATAAGTATGGCTCAATCCAAACAGCAGTTTTGATTCTTTTGAAAACAAAGTGTGCTTTAGGGTGAAGTCTATTTTAGATACCACATCAATCTCATCTAAGCTTCTCCATATTCTTCTTGGACTTCCTGCTGAACTTGGACGAATTGAGTAAGCATTTGTTGTTTGGTCAAATAGAAATGGCGTAACACGTACATCTTTATCTTCTATTAAAGAATAGGTTGGTGAAATGTTCCATTCAATTAAAAAAGAAGCATCGTCATTGGCGTGTTTACCATTCAATAAAACATTGGAAATAGAACGTTGTGTATATTCTAAATTGTCCTTATAAACAGTAACGGCATCAGAAAAAACTTTTGTTTGCTTTAAATTGCCTGCAGTAGATTCCCCATTTTGAATGTGCATGAAACTTAACTTATACTTACTTTTATTAGTTTTAAAGGTAATTCCTGCCAATCCGCTTAACAAAACTTCATTTTTGCTTATGTCACCTATTTGATTTTCAGAAAGTTCAAGGTTTGTGACTGATTTGTCAACTGCTTTTCTATACTTTCCACTTTCGTAGTTATGAAAAAATGTCGTGTTATTTTTGTATGAAATGGCTGCTAAATAACCCAATTTATTATTTTCACCAACATAAAATTGGTTCCCTGCAGTTAAGGAGAAATTGAAATCCATCATACTTGTAGATTTTGAACCTTTTAACGTTGGATCAAACAATTTTGTAATGGTGTTTAATGCTGGGTTGTCAGAATAAGAGCCCGGAATAGTTTGTTGCCTTGAAATAGGCAATTTAAGCGAGCCATCGTCAAATCCTAAAAAACTAGTTGGGGATGGATTATATTTTAAATAATTAGAGTTAAAATGCATACTTGGATTGTATGATCCACCAATACTTAAACTATAGGTTTCTTTATTTGGAAAATCTTTTGTAACAATGTTCACCAAACCACCAGTAAAATCAGCAGAAAGATCTGCAGTAAATGATTTAACTATCTGCACATTGTCTATAATATTTGTAGGAAAAATATCCAATTGAACCGTGTTCCTGTCTGGATCCAATCCAGGGATGTCAATACCATTTAAAATTGATTTTGTATAACGGTCACCTAGTCCTCTAACATATACATATTTAGAGCCTTGTACTGATACTCCCGGAACACTCTTGAGTGCCGATGCAACATTACTGACAGAAAGTTTTTGGAAGGACTGTGCAGAAATTCCATCCATAAGATTTACGGATTTTCTTTGTGTATTAAGAATAGAAGCCTCAGTATTCAAGGCTGTGCTTGCCGTAATAACAACCGTTTCAAAACTAATTCCTGCCGGTTTTAAAACCATGTCCATTGTAATAACCTCATTTTTGACAACTTTTACAGCGGTTACTTCTTTAGTATCAAAACCTAAAAAAGAATACATAACAGTATAGGTTCCTTCTTCGAGATTTATTTCATATTTTCCTTCAAAATCTGAAGTGACTCCTTTACTTGTGCCTTTAATAATGACATTGGCAAAGGCCAAAGTTTCATTTGAATCAGCATCATATACGGTTCCAACAACAGTGCCTGTTTGGGCATATGAGAAACAAGAAATAAAAAGACCTAAAATTAAATATTTAAATTTTGTTTGCATTTTAATTGATTATTAGTAATATAAATTGCTCGCTTTAAGTAAAAGCGAGCAATTTTAATAATTTAAAAATTGTTTTTATTAATAAGCACCATTAGCATATGCATAAGTCCATCCAAATACTGAATCATCACATCCCTTGGTTTCATTACCTGAAGTGATTGCGGTTGCCCAGTTTGCTGAATCAGCACCAAAATTTGGCACCAAACCACTTTCTGAATGATCTTGAAATAAAGATGTTACATCAGTAACCCCGGTAGGTAAAACAATTTCCCAGTTTGAAAACGTTAATTTACCGTCTAAATAATTTTGTGCAACATCATCTTTATTTATTCTAATAATAGAACTAGTTTGGAAATTATAAGCATAAATATTATTCACCGCTCCTTGAGCATTGCTTCTAAAGTCAGCATATTTTCCACCAACAGCGTTTAAATCACTTTTTAATGTTACGTCATTAATTGTGAAACGAGCTTGATATGTTCCTTCTCCACCATCAATTTCCAATGCACTATCAGAAAGGCTAGTTTCAATTACCATTGAGTTTGAAATAGTTCCGCTAAAACCTTGGTCAATATCTAATCCATCATCACCTTGTCCCCAAATGATTACATTTGAAGGGCTTACAGTTCCACCAAAAAATTCAATACCATCATCAAAAGTTGCAATAATTTCAATGTTTTTGACAATAGTTCCGCTACCTACAGCTCCTAATGTTAAGCCATTGATTTCATTTCCAGCACCAATTTCTGCACCACCGTGACGAATAGATACGTATTCTATATGACCTGAGTTATCAGTATCATCATTTCCTCCGTACAATCCAAAAGTATCACCTGCAGGAATTCCTTCAATTTGAAATTCAGAAACATCACCACTAAAAGAACCTTTTGCTTTTCCTAAAACAATTAGTCCTCCCCAAAGGCTGTTATCATCAATTGTTAAATTTGTTCCAGCTTTTTCACCGATCGCGATATTATCAACTATAGTTGTGAAAATTATTGGACTGTCTGCCGTACCTATAGCATTTAATTTTCCTCCTCTTGCTACTACAAGAGCAGAAGCTAAAGAACCAGTACCTTCTTTTCCTTTAACAATTGTTCCTGCTTCAATAGTTAAAGTTACACCGTCGCTAACTACAACTTTACCATTAAGAACCCATACTTTGTCGTTGGTCCAAGTTGTACTACTAGATAATAATCCCGAAACATCTTCTCTTGTTGAAACAGGTGGTGTTACATCAATAATTGGACTAGAATCATTGTTCGAACATGATGTGAAAACTAAATTCACAATAAAAATTACAATTCCTAATTTTTTCATTTTAAAATTTATTTAATTATTTTCTTGGTGCAAAGAAATGATAGGTAGGTGAATGAAAGGTTATGGGGAGGTTATATAAAGTTAATATAAGTGTTAAGCTAATGTTAGCTAAAAAGTGATAGATCAATTTCTTCTTTTAACAACACCTTTAATTTAGTACAAACTAGCAATTGAAATTCCAGATTCAATTTGTAAGGCCTGCATCGTTTGATTTTGCAGTTCTTTGTTGTTTGCGGAAACAACTACATTTTCAACTTCAATGGTTTTATAGCCAATAAAAGAATAAAGCAGCGTGTACGTCCCTGGTTTTAAGTTCAAAACAAAAGAACCATCTATGTTCGTGGTGGCTTCAATACCTAAATTTTTAACTGAAATTGATGCAAATGCCAATGGCCCGTTATTGGCTTCATTATCAAGAACAACGCCTTCTATTTTTGTGTTTTTTTGGGAATTTGAAAAGAAAGAGCCAACTTCAAAAGATTGACTGTATATAAAAGTACTAGAAAAAATTAAAACTGCTGTAACCAATAATCGCATTGCTATTCTGTTTATTTATTTAATACAAAATAAGCAGTCCCATGTTAATTTATGGTTAATCCTACCTTAATAATTTATAACGCCAATGTTAAGTTTATAAAAAAGAAGCCTTCAAAGAAATATAAATTATTAAGTATCTTGCGTAAAAATATAAAATGAGAATGAATTGGAGCCAATTATTGTCACTCAAGAGATTTGGAGACACACAAATTCGACCGCGCAAAGAACAAGACGAAACCCGTTTGGGCTTTGAAGTGGATTACGACCGAATTATTTTTTCTGATTCCTTCAGAAGTTTGCAGGATAAAACACAGGTGGTACCGCTTTCTAAAACAGATTTTGTACACACTAGGCTTACCCATAGTTTGGAAGTGAGCGTTGTGGCACGTTCTTTAGGTAGAAAAGTTGGGGGACAAGTGCTTAAAAATCATCCTGAATTGGTGGAGCAAGGCTATACCATGAACGATTTTGGCGCTATTGTGGCCACGGCTGCTTTGGCGCACGATATTGGAAATCCACCATTCGGCCATAGCGGGGAAAAAGCCATTGGAGAGTATTTTAAACATGGAAACGGTCAACAATATGAGGCGCATCTTACCAAAAAACAATGGCAAGATTTTATAGATTTTGAAGGAAACGCCAACGGTTTTAGAATTTTAACAGAAAGTAAATCTGGAATGGAAGGCGGTTTACGATTGTCCTATGCCACATTGGGCACTTTTATAAAGTACCCCAAAGAATCTTTGCCTAAAAAACCTACATCTCATGTTTCTGATAAAAAATATGGAATATTCCAATCCGAAGTTGCTTGTTTTGAAGATATTGCGAATGAATTAGGTCTTGCTTCAGAAGAGGAAAACTCAAGTTACCACAGACATCCTTTAGCTTATTTGGTTGAAGCTGCAGATGATATTTGTTATACCATCATCGACTTTGAAGATGGCATAAATTTGGGGTTGATTGAGGAAGATTTTGCACTCGAATATTTAATAAAGTTGGTAAAAGATAGCATTGACACCAAAAAATACTACCAATTACAATTTAAAAAAGACCGTTTAAGCTATCTACGTGCATTGGCTATCGGAAATCTTATTAATGAAGCGGTTAATGTTTTTTTAAAACAGGAAGATGCTATTTTAAAAGGTGAATACCCGCATTCTTTATTGGATAAATGCACTTATGAAGCTCAAATAAATGATATCATAAAAATAAGCGTCGAAAAAATTTATAAAAGCAGGGAAGTCATTGAAAAAGAATTGGTTGGCTATAACGTAATCGCCAAGTTATTAGATGTTTTTTTGGCAGCAAGCAACAGAAATTATGAAAATTCTCTGACAAATTATGACAAACTGGTTATAAATTTATTGCCAGAAAGCATCCAAGAACCGAAAAAATCGCATTATTTAAGAGTTTTAGCCATTTGTGGTTTTGTGGCTAGTTTGACCGATGGTTATGCCCTGGAATTGTACAAAAAGTTAAATGGTTGATTCATTTGTTACATTTCGACAAAAAAGCCAACTTTAGCTATATTTTAATTTTCTTAGAACTCTGGTAGCTTCTTTATATTTTATGTATCCTGTTTTGTCCTCCAAATTTTTAAGCGCCAACTCTGATTCTTTCAACTTTACAAAAGCATTCGGAATTTTATTTAAAACACAAATTAAATAATAGGTGGGCATTTGATGAACGTCTTCCAATTCAGCTTCTATAAGCGGTAAGTTCTTTTTTAATTTCTCTAAAATTGCATTGTAGTTGTTAAATACATGATGCAATAATTTTTTGTCAAATTGGGGCGGTTGAAATAACAATTCGCTGACAATATCATATTTTCCATTTTCCTTAAAATGAATCACCGTCTTTTCCAAAGGATAATAATCGAAAGTTTTTTTCATTCCCAAATAAACATACTCCGTAATTCTGAAAGAATTATTGTCAAATTCAATTTTAACATCATCCATCGCGGAATAAAACAGCCGCACCTGTTCATTAATAAGTTCAATATCAACACGCGAATAAAATACAGCACCACGTAACGCTCTTTTTTTGCCGGCCCAGCACAACACAAACTGTTCATTAAAAATTTTGTAAGTTGGATGGTAGGCTTTTTTATGCCTATTCATAAAATCAAAAACACCATCTAAGGTTAATTGAATATTATTACTGGCATTTTTCTCAATGGCTTCAACAATGTTTTTATTGCTATTGGTGATTTCGAACGCTTCCAAAGAAGACAGGGAGTTGCTTCCTCTTCTGTAAAAAATGGTCCCGTTAACATATTTCCATATTGTTTTTTTTAGTGAAGCCAACTTATTTGTGGGCTGAATGGTAACCAAACCCACAACTTTATATCTGGGCAAACTGGGAAATGCAATATTTTCATATTGAATTTTTGGCGGATTGTTAAAGTAAGAATTCATTAAATTTTGAATCTTGCTGTCATCGAAAAAATCGACGCCTTCAATTTTATTGAATTGATCTTCAACCCCAATTACGACGTATGAATTATTTTCGGGGTTTGAATTTGACAAGGCGCAAACGAGTTTTAAAAATTTGGCTTTTCCCTCTTTATGGGCCAATGAAATTTTTAGCTTCTTGTCATAAAAGCTATTCTCATCGTTATGAGCTAACAAATTTTTTATTAAAAGCCGCTTGTTAATCATCTCATTTAGCTCATTCTCTGTTCAAAATAGTGGCGCTTGCCTGTGCCGTTGGATATACAATCAAATCTTCTATATTAACGTGGTAAGGTCGTGTTACCACAAAATATATAATATCTGCAATATCCTCTGGCTGCAAAGCTTTAAATCCTTTATAAACATTTTTCGCCTTTTCTTTATCACCTTTAAAGCGCACTTCAGAAAATTCAGTTTCCACAGCACCGGGATGAATTGCCGAAACCCTAATATTATGTTTATTCAAATCGAGCCGCATCGCTTTATTTAAAGCATTTACGGCATATTTTGAAGCACAATATACATTTCCATTCGGATACACTTCTTTGCCGGCAATAGAGCCAATATTCACCACAAACCCCTCATTTCGTTCCACCATTTGGGGAAGAATTGCTCTTGAAACGTATAATAAACCTTTCACATTGATATCAATCATGGCATCCCAATCATCAATATTCCCTTCCTGGATGGTACCAAGCCCGTGCGCATTTCCTGCATTATTGATCAGAATGTCAATTTTTTTAAATTCATTTGGCAGTGATGCAATCGCCTTAAAAACTTCATCTCTGTTACTGACATCAAATTGCAGCGTAGTAACATCGGTTAGTTTACCCAATTCTCCTTTTAACTCGGCAAGCCTATCACCGCGACGACCGCAAAGGATTAAACGAATTTTGTTTTTTGCAAAATATTGTGCGGTTGCTTTTCCTATTCCTGAGGTTGCTCCTGTAATAAAGGCTGTTTTATGTTTCATTTGTATTGTTTTTTTTCGAACTATAAAGATATAAAAAAAAGCCGCTCCCTCACGGGAGCGGCTTGCATCAATTGGTTATAAAATAACCAACCAAAAATCAACTAACCAAACTTTATTTTAAATTTCTTCTAATTTCTGTTTTTCTAAATACTTTAGTTCTTGCTCTGCCTTCATCGCTTGTGGCGCTTTTTGCTGAACTAGTTTTCAAGTATTGTATATAATTCCTTCCGGTAAACTCATAAGTTGTTCCAGAATTTATATGATACAAACTAATCGTTCTATCATCAATAACGGTCAACTCAAACTTTTCAGTACCTGAAGAATCATAATCTAATGTTAAAATTTTTAGATTGTCATATCCTTGTACATTTGCTACCGTATATCCTCCTACATAATCCCAATAGATGTTTGCAACAGTTGTGCCAACAATATCTTGCGAAGAATAAAATGTTGTTAAATTTTCTGGTGTGAACTGTAAAAAGTTCTCATTATCAAATTCATTTAAAGCACCTGCATCACTTGCATAGGTTTTTTCCCAAGCTTCATATTCCTGTAAAAAATATTCTATGTTGTCATAAAAGATTTGATCATAATCAAAAGTGGATCTTTGATAGCCCTCTAAATAGTAGCTAACATTGTTGTAATTGTCCCTTAATTTTATTCTGTCAACTGACAACTGAACAATGTCAAAGTCATAAAACCCATCTAAATTATGATCTATTTCCAGAATTCCGGTATAAGTGTCATAATATCCAATTTGGATGCCAAACCCATTTCCTGCTGTTCCAATTCCTACCAAATTATTATTGGCAAATACTTTTCCGTTAATAAATGATATAGTGAAGGCTTTTGACAAAAAGGGAACGTCCCCGGTGCCGGTAGTTTTATTATAATCTATATACCATAAATCATTTGCCGTAACAATCTCTTCAAGCGTGGCATAATATGGCTCATTAATAGTGTTATCAACTATACAGGAAGTGAACGACATTCCAATAACCAACGTTCCTAAAAGTAATTTTAAAGTCTTCATAATCATTCCGTGTTTTGGATTCTTTCAATTGAATTTCAATTTTTATGCCAAAAAATATTTAAGTACCTTTATGCTGATTTAAATCGACTAAATTTTAAAGTTTTGAATAAGAAAATTAAATGGGGAATCATTGGGTTGGGTAATATCGCCCAAAAATTTGTGAACGACTTATTGCTCTTGGATACTGTTGAACTGGAAGCAGTAGCTTCGAGAGATTTGGCCAAAGCTGAAGCGTTTGCAGAAACTTACCATTCAAAAAAATTTTATGGCTCCTATGAAGAATTGTTGCAGGATAAATTTGTAGATATTGTTTATATCGCAACGCCCCACAACAGTCATGAGCATCTTACTATTTTAGCATTGGAACATAAAAAAGCCGTTTTGTGCGAAAAACCTTTTGCCATTAACAAAAAACAGGTCTTTAAAATGATTGGAGCTTCCAAAAAGCACAATTTATTTTTAATGGAAGCCTTATGGACACGGTTTTTACCGGCCATAAAAAAAATAAAAAGCACCATTGAAAATAGCGAAATAGGTGAAATAAAATATCTAAATGCCGATTTTTCCTTTAATGCTGATCCCTCAATACAACGTATTTACGATAAAGAATTGGGTGGAGGATCTATCCTTGATATTGGTATTTATCCAATATTTTTGGCTTACTTGATATTGGGAATTCCCGACAAAATTATCGCCAAGGCTCATTTTTTTGAATCAGGTGCAGATTCACAAGTATCTATAATCTTTGATTATAAAAACGCACAGGCTGTACTTTTCAGCAGTTTTAATTCAAATTCAAAAAGAGAGGCTAAAATAAGTGGCACTTTGGGTGAAATTATTATTGACAGTCCGTGGAATGAAGCAAATTCATTTTCACTAATCAAAGGCGGTAATGAAGAAAAGATTTCAATACCGAAAATAGGCAAAGGATATGCGCATCAAATTGTGGAATGCAATTCATGTTTGCAAAAAAATCTTACGGAAAGCAGTTTGTGGTCACACCAAAACAGTATAGAACTTATTTCTTTATTGGATAACGTCAGAAAAGAAATTAACTTAACGTATGCTGAAGATATTTTGTAGTTAATTTTCAGTCTTTCAGCCCAATTTCTTTCATTGCTGAAATTTTAAAATAATTGAGTTTGTTTTTATAAAAATAACTCACAACCGCTTCATTTTCGGTTAATTTAAAAGGTAATTTTGAAACTATAGCCGGTGGTTTATTTCCAAATTCCTGCTTTGGATTACTATCCAAAATATAGTCATGAGGTGTATTTGAAGTTGTGAAACTTCCTGTAAAAACAGAATTTTCAGTACTTACTTCTCTCTTTAAAAGCGTGGCATTATTTCTAAAATAAACGGTATCCAATTGAATTAGCGGATTATTTGTAGTAATTTTTATAGCGGTTATAACTAAATTCGGCTGTTCACCAACAAAGTTGCTATATGTGGCATCCATAACTTTAAAAGGAAGTTCGCTTTTCGCTTCTGTTTTTGAAGTGCCACAACCAAAAAAAGCAATACTTAATAAAATGATTAATCCTATGCTTATAAATTTTTTCATGTTGAAGTATTTTATATTGAGTTTGCAAATTACATACCAAACTAAAAAAGAACTTATCAATTTATGATAAGCTCCTTTTTTGAATTTATATTTACAGATATTTTTAATTAATCAAAACCTTAGCTTATGATTAATTATTCAAACCTTCCTATTTTAATAATTTGACTACGTCTAATTATTAAGGGCTGCCGCCTTTGGAAAATTTGACTCCGCTTATCGCTCGTCTAATTGTTCAATGCTTCAGCGCCTCCAACAATTTCTAAAATTTCGTTAGTGATGGCTGCCTGACGGGCTTTATTATAAGATAATTTCAACTCGTCGCGCAATTCCGTTGCGTTATCCGTTGCTTTATGCATCGCTGTCATTCGAGCTCCATGCTCTGAAGCATAAGAATCTCTAATGGCTTTATACAACTGCGTTTTTAATGATTTTGGTATTAATTGCAATACAATCTCAGCCTTATTGGGTTCAAAAATATAATCTGTATTTACATTCATTTTACCCTCAACTTCAACAAGTTCAATTGGCAAAAATTGCTCATAAGTTAATATTTGAGTTGCCGCATTTTTAAAACTGTTGTAAACCAATTCAATTTTATCATATTTCCCCTTAGCAAACAAATCCATGATGCTATCTGCAATTACCGCAACATTGTTAAAGGTTAAATCGTCGAATATTTCGTTATGCGTTTCAATAACTGTAAAATTCTTCGATAAGATATCATATCCTTTTTTTCCGATTGAGAAAACATCAACCTGCTTGCCCTGATAATTGTCTTCAACATGTTTTATAGAGCCTTTAATTACAGAAGAATTAAATCCGCCGCACAAACCTCTGTTTGAAGTAATAGCAACAATCAACACTTTTGAGACTACTCTTTGTTCTGAATAAACATTTTCAATATCATCTTCTAAAGTAGCGCTTAAACTTTGTAAAAGTTCTGTCAACTTATTGGCATACGGACGCATTTTGGTAATTGCATCTTGTGCTTTCTTCAACTTTGCAGCAGATACCATTTTCATGGCACTCGTAATTTGCATTGTTGATCCAATGGATGAAATTCTGTTTCGTATTTCTTTTAAGTTTGCCATTTATTTTTGGTTTTTAGTACTGAGTATTCAGTATTGAGAGAACACTATCATCTCAATACTCAATACTAAAATCTTTTAAACATATTTAGCTGAAATTTCTTTCGCGGCAATGGTTAATGTATCAATTACCTCATCGGTTAGTTTACCTGTTTTTAACAAATCTAACGCATCTCTGTGTTTTGCATTTAGGTAAGCAAGAAAATCGCGTTCAAATTCTTTTACTTTTTCAACAGGAACCTCTCTTAATAAGTTTTTAGATCCTGCATAAATAATGGCAACTTGATCTTCAACTTTAAATGGATCGCTTTGATTTTGTTTCAAAATTTCAACGTTACGTTTACCTTTTTCAATGACGTTCATCGTGGCTGCATCTAAATCAGAACCAAACTTTGCAAACGCTTCCAACTCACGATATTGTGCTTGGTCTAATTTTAAAGTTCCTGCTACCTTTTTCATCGATTTAATTTGGGCGTTTCCACCAACACGAGATACAGAAATACCTACGTTAATAGCAGGACGAACACCTGAGTTGAATAAATCTCCATCTAAGAAAATTTGTCCATCGGTAATAGAGATTACATTTGTTGGAATATATGCCGATACATCACCTGCCTGAGTTTCAATAATTGGCAATGCAGTTAAAGAACCTCCGCCTTTTACTTTCCCTACCAATGAAGGTGGTACATCATTCATTTGAGCTGCAATCGTGTCATTATTAATCACTTTTGCGGCACGTTCCAATAAACGGGAGTGTAAATAAAATACATCTCCAGGATATGCTTCACGTCCCGGTGGGCGACGCAACAATAAGGAGATTTCACGATACGCTACTGCTTGCTTGGATAAATCATCATAAACAATTAATGCTGGGCGACCGGTATCTCTAAAATACTCTCCGATTGCAGCACCTGCCATTGGAGCATATACTTGCATTGAAGCGGCATCTGAAGCGTTGGCAGCCACAATTGTAGTATAAGCCATAGCTCCTTTTTCTTCAAATAAATTTGCAATATTTGCTACCGTTGATCCTTTTTGGCCAATGGCAACATAAATACAATGCACGGGAACACCTGCATCGTAAAATTCTTTTTGATTGATAATGGTATCAATGGCAACTGTTGATTTTCCAGTTTGACGGTCACCAATAATAAGCTCACGCTGGCCTCTACCAACCGGAATCATAGCGTCAATCGCTTTAATACCAGTTTGTAATGGTTCAGTTACCGGTTCACGAAAAATAACGCCTGGAGCTTTGCGCTCTAAAGGCATTTCAAAAGTTTCCCCTTCAATCGGACCTTTACCGTCAATTGGTTCTCCAAGTGTATTTACAACACGCCCAACGATGCCTTCACCTACTTTTAATGAAGCAATTCTTTCAGTACGTTTTACGATTGATCCTTCTTTAATTGCTCTTGAATGACCCAATAATACAACCCCAACATTATCTTCTTCCAGATTCAATACCAATCCTTCTATTCCATCTTCAAATTCAACTAGCTCGCCATATTGTACATTCGCCAATCCATAAACGCGCGCAATACCGTCACCTACTTGCAATACGGTTCCTACTTCGTCTAATGAAGCTGATGCTTCAAATCCCGCCAATTGTTGTTTTAAAATTGCTGATACTTCAGCTGGTTTTATTGATGCCATTATTTATATTTTTTAAAACTAAATTCTTTTTGCTTTATAATTATGAACTAAAGCTTTCGTTTTCAAATGTTCTTTTTAATAATTGTAATTTATTTGCGATACTTGCATCATATTGGATATCACCAACACGAAGAATAAATCCGCCAATAATATCTGGATCTATAATGCTTTCAATGGTTGCCTTTTTTCCAGTAATTTCAATTACTTTTTTTAATACCTGTTGATTTAATTCTTCGGTTAGAGGAACAGCAGTTGTAACTTTTGCCACTTCTATTCCTTTTAATGAATCATAAATTACCGTATATTTTTTTGCGACTTCGCCTAAAATTGGCAATCTTTTGTTATCAATTAAAAGATTGATTAAACCAATAGTTAACGCTGTTGTTTTGTTCGAAAAAATTTCTTTTAAAGCTGCTTTTTTTAATTCGATTTTTAAAACTGGGCTGTTTAGCAATAACTGTAAATCTTCACTTTGTTGAATTGTATTTGCAACGAGTAACATATCATTGTTCACTTCAACTTCTTTTTGTTGTTCAAGTGCAAAACTTAATATTGCTTTTGCATATCTTATTGCCGCTCTGGATCCGTTCATTTGAAATTAATTCTTAAAGCTTTACTTCTTTTAACATG
>Ga0314774_1000112_pt1 | contig 72576 bp, 48 predicted proteins | sample MetaGCBIA2018_FD_204515 | JGI IMG/M metagenome (GOLD analysis project Ga0314774, IMG submission 204515) | Cryopeg brine microbial communities from Beaufort Sea near Barrow, Alaska, United States - CBIA 2018 | ecosystem: Environmental > Aquatic > Marine > Coastal | place: USA: Alaska | collected... | reverse complement strand
TTGTTGTTGAACTGACCGACAGGCTCAAAAGTTGAACCGTCCTTGTCGAATTTATAAACACCCATTTTAAATTCCACATCCTTGCCCTGAAACTTACCTTGAAATCCGGAATAACCCACGGATCCCCTCCCGTATTGACGCTGATTATTTCTACGTTCTGTCCCTGCAAACAGGAATGAAGGTAGGCAAAATCCTCTCCTTTGGTATCGAAACAGCCCACCATGATTATGGTGCGTTTTTTGGTTGGATCGATGTTGGAACTTGGTTTCATGGCCTTGTTGTCGACTATTGATCTCTATTAAACTGTTTTGTTATCCGCATTACATTCCCTACGCATTGCTGAATAAGAAAAGGGGCATTATCTATGGCTTCCTTCAAATCCATGGGCCGGTTGGTTACTGAATGGATGGAGGTCACCCCCAGGTCGTAAAGCCCCTCAATGTCCTCACCCAGCTTTCCGCAGATCGCGATTACCGGCACTCCATGCTTTTTGGCCAGTCGCGCTACGCCGGAAATGGTCTTGCCATGAAGGGTCTGGGAATCAATTTTGCCCTCGCCGGTGATGACCAGGTCAGCCCCCTTGACGGATTCCTCAATTTCCAAAGTCTCCAGGATCAGATCGATCCCGTTCATCAATTTTCCATCCATAAAGGCCATCAGCGCCGCCCCGGTACCTCCGGCGGCACCTGCACCGGGTACATTGGTTATATCGATATTTAGATCGGACTTGATTATGGCAGCATAACGCGCAAGATTTTTGTCCAATGGCTCCAGATCCCCCTCTTTCCCCCCTTTCTGGGACCCGTAGACAAAGGACGCTCCATTGGGGCCCGTCAAAGGGTTGGAAACATCACAGGCGACCACCACTTCCACGGCTTTTAGCCTTTTGTCAAACCCGGACAGGTCGATGGTGTTCAGCTGGTTCAGGCCACCACCCCCTTCGGGGATGTCCCTTCCGTCCCTGTCCAAAAATTTCGCGCCCAGTGCGCGGACCATTCCCGTTCCCCCGTCATTGGTGGCACTGCCCCCTATCCCTATGATGATCTTATTGCAACCTTCGTCCAAGGCATCCTTTATCAGCTGGCCCGTACCATAGGTAGAGGCCAACATGAGGTTCCTTTCTTCTTCCCGGAGCAGTTCCAGTCCTGAAGCTTTGGCCATTTCAATGATTGCCGTTTTATTGTCATTTAAGATCCCATATTGCGCGTCGATTTTTCTCAACAGGGGATCAGACCTTCACGGTGACCGACCTTCCCCCAACGCCGGCCAAAAGAACGTCCAGGATACCTTCCCCCCCGTCCGAAATAGGTATCTCCGTTATGATCGCACTGGGCATCACCCTGCGGATTCCAATTGAAATATTGGCCGCCACGTCCTTGGCGGAAAGGCATTCTTTAAAGGAATCCGGGGCAGTTGTAATGTTCATATTGGCGTTATATTTTTATATCTATCTTGACCGAGCCTTAATTAAGGTAATTCCAAAAAACAAAAGGTTTTTTTCGATGTCCTAAAAATCCATACCGTTTTCGTCTTCCTTAGATTCCGTATCCAACACCGCAGTTTTTTAAGCTTTGAGCTGCTGTTAATTATTTAAATTTTTCAAGCATTTTTGGTTTCGCAACTGTCCGGAAACCTAAATGTTCATGAGATGAATCCAGAGAATTCCCCATACGGGCAGATATTCTAAAGCTTGCACAGTATGCAGCATTACATAAAAATGAGCCCCCTTTAATGACCTTTTCTTTAATTCTAGGGCTATTTGGATTATAAGCAGTCTCAGCCCCTAAGGGATCTCTTATTACTCCTTTATTTTTTTGCTCTGAATAATAATCAACATTGTACCAATCCTTTGTAAATTCCCATACATTTCCCGCCATATCATACAAACCATAACCATTTTCAGGATATGACCTAACGGGGGCCAAACCTTCAAAACCATCATCTCTTGTGTTTGTTGTGGGAAATTCACCTTCCCAGGTATTTGCCATATTTGATAATTGGTTTTCGTCATTGCCCCATGTAAAATAAGCATCAGGATTACCCGCCCGAGCAGCATATTCCCATTCAGCTTCTGTAGGAAGTCTTTTCCCTGCCCAATCGCAGTAAGCTTGTGCATCTTCAAAAGCAACGTGTACAACCGGATAATTATCCTTGCCTTCAATATCACTTCCCATGCCATGTGGATGCTTCCAATTCGCCCCTATCTTCCATACCCACCATTGTGAATAATCATAGAGATTTGGCACACTTTCCTTGGTTTTCTTGAATATTAAAGAGCCCGGTTGAAGGATTGAATCTGCGGGCTTAGGCGTCCCGGGAGGCAATTGCTTTTTTATTTCCTCCCAATCCAATTCTCTTTCTGCAACCGTTACATAGTTAGTTTCATCCACAAATTTTTTGAATTCAGCATTGGTGACTTCGGTTTTATCCATAAAAAACCCATCAACAATTACTCCATGAGTCGGTTTTTCATGATCCATAGCCATTTTATCTCCCGGACGGGCGCCCTGGATAAACCTTCCTCCCGGAATCCAGACCATACCTTCGGGAGTATTTATTTCCTCGGGTTTTTCTTTAAGTATTTCTTTTGCGGTAGCTTTCTTTAAATCGGTTTTTTGGTTTTTCTCTTTGCAGCCAAGAAATCCAATAATGAGTAGTGTGAATAAAGCTATTTTCTGAAAATTTATCATGTAATCTTTTTAAAATATTTTTCCATAACCTGAAAACAAACATTGTCCTTTTCCGGTCCTAGTTTAGAATTGGCGCTACATATTGAGGTCGTATTGACTCTTTTTTCTTTTCCCAGGGAGTTGGGTAAACCGGTACCTTATCTGCCCATTCTTTCCACATTTCGGTCATCTCTTTAACCATTTCCGGATACTGACCGGAAAGATTTAGGGACTCGGCTCTATCCTCATCTAGATTATACAGTTCCCATGGCCCGTTTTCATAATATTTCCATTGCCCATATCCTCCATCCATAAGGTTTCCGGTAGAGACAAGTTTCCATTTTCCCATCCTCACTGCTCTATTCATTTCGTGTTCCCAAAAAATGGCTTTACGCTCTAATGGCTGGTTAGAAAAAGCAGGGGCCAGACTTACTCCTGCTACAGGGGTGATTTTCTGATTCTTATAACTTTTAGGATATGTGGCGCCGGCAATTTCAATTAAAGTTGGCAGAATATCCAGAGGATTGTCAAATGAAATTTTTTCTTCTTTATTGGCGCATGACGCAACTATCAAGAATATAAAAAGAAATAAATATGGTGTTTTCATGATCGTATTAATTTATCTTCCACTTGTCGGTTCTAAATGATGATGAGGGCAAACTATCATTATTGAATAAATTTCCATCAAAAATAACTTCTTTAGATTTCAGGATTAATTTATTATTTTCTATTTGGGCTATTGCAATAGAAATAAGTAAAAGTAATGGAAAACTGAAAACCCTTAATTTCACATCAACAGGTTTCAGCACTTTTTTCATAACTCAGTTTATAGTTTTTCAGGTTTATATGATTATTTAGATTTCAATATATTATCAGGTAATCTTCCATTTATACTTTTAAAATCAAGATTTAGTATTTCTGAAATTATAGGGGCTATGTCTTGTATACCCATATCAGATTTAATTTCTTTATGGGCTTTAACATCTGGACCACTTATGATGAACCCTGTTTGTATCTCTTTAAAATCCGGAAAGAATCCATGAGCCGCTACGGGTTTTCTGTCTTGTATAATCAACCCTGTAAGTGATGAGTTTATCACATATCCTTTTTTCATGCCCAGGGCTAAGGCCGCTTCTGGGTCTGCCCCTATTTTATCCAGGGCTTTTCTATCATAAATAGTGAACACTTCTTTTTGCTCCTGAGGTAAACCATTCAATATCTTTACCACTTGTTTTATGTATTTTTTATCCTTTACATATAAAAAAGCCGAACCCCCGGCAGTAGTAAATTTGGCTTTCCAGGATTCATTTGACATTAAGCCTGCTTCTTTAAGAAGCACATTTGGTAAAAAAACCTTATTGACATCAACATGTCCATGGTCTCCGGTTACAACGATATCTGTATCATTATATAAATTTTCTTCTTTCAGTAATTCTATCAATTTTCCTATTTGAGTATCTACATTATGTATGGCCTCTTTTACAAAAGTATTATCCCTGCCGTGCACATGCTCCATATGATCTACATTGATAAAATGTACGGCCATGAGTCTGGGGTGGTAATTTTTAATAATATATCGAGCCATATCTCCAATGGTCTGATCTACGTTTTCATGTTTAAACTGATCCTTGGATTTTATTATCCCGGCAGATCGCATCTGGGGCATGAGGTTTTTTGGGGTAACAAGGGGTTCTGTCACGCTTAGTTGATTTCCCTTTTCATCACCATATGGCCTCCTTACGGGAAAATTATAGGTGATAGGAGCACCCACCGTTACCGGCCACATTATGGCTCCTGTGGTTAAACCTTTTTCTTTGGCAGCATCCCAAATGGTTTTTGTCTTAATACGTTCATATTCCCAAAACCAATGGTTGTTTTGGGAGCTACGAGGCACGTTATAAAAAATACCATGTTCTTCAGGATAAGCACCCGTAATAATAGTTGTATGTGAGGGATAGGTAACCGAAGGGAAAATACTGTTGATCCCATCAGCATAAATACCGGTTTTCATGAGGGATTTAAGGTTTGGGATATCCCATCCCTCATCCATATAAAAATCGGGTCGAAAACCATCAATACTTATGAGTAATACATATTTATCTTGCTGTGCTTTTATATTTTGACAAGCAATAAATATAATTAGAAAAGGGATTATTTTTTTCATGAAAATGCTTTATCTATTGGATGCTGAATCAAGTTCAGCATAACGCTTTCGAGTTAAAACTGCTTAGTTGACTAAAAGCGGACATACAATTTAATTATACTCTACTATTTACCATTCTTCAAAGTATAGGTCTTTTTCAGGGGGTTGTCTTAATATAAGAGTGTCTGAAACTTGATAATTTTTTTTATTCCGGGTGAAATCATAATCAAGATAAAATTGTCTGTCACCTGGATTGTAGGTTCCAGATTGTCCTGTGATTTCAATGTTATTATTTCCTGATGTAATTAGCACTTTATTAGAAGTTTTGTCTACACTAAGAATAAGTTTGCCATTACCAAAAGTACCTGCTTTAGGTGTTGAAAGAGTAGTGGCGTTTACCGTTTTAATATCCCAGGTGGCATTATTTATAAGATCTGAATCAGAATATAAGGTTTTTTCAACAACATCTCCATTTTCATCGACTTCTGTCTGAATACCCTTGTGGTAATACGTACCATGATATTCACTAATATATTTGATTACCAAGATACTATACACTTTATCAGAAAGTATCGAATCTGTAGATGTATTAGTAATTCTCAATGGGATCGCATAGGTATTGGTAATTGACAATTCATCTGCAGTGAATTGTTCTTTATTTAAGGTAACGGTTATATCTCCTATAAACTCACCTGCAGGTATATCCATCCTGGAATCATTAGACAAAGTGTAATACTCTGATGGCATGAGCAAGAAATCATTTCCCTTTACGATATCTTCATCCTCTAATAAGGATTCATCTATGACGAACTCAGCGTATTCATTGTCGCCATTAGCTCTTTTACCGCCCAGGGCAACCCCTACTTTGAAATTCATTTCATCATAGGCCACAATTGTCCTTAGAGGTTTTTGAGTGGCAAAGTAAACCGCCGAAAATTTATAGTCAACTATATAGTCATCATACTTTTCACAGCTTATCAAGGCCACTATTAAAATTCCAACTATTGATATTGTTCTTATTCTCATCTTCTATCTCTTTTGGTTTTACCAACCTAGGTTATTTACTAAATCACTTTTTATTTGTTCCTCATAGGGCAATGGTAAATAATAATCCCTTAAATCATTAAAACCCCTTCCTTCTACGACATACTTTTCAAATTGTAAGCTTCCATCAGCTTTTTTTGTAATATCTATCCCCATTACATCTTCATTTAAAGGCAGGATCCATCGTCTCATGTCAAAAAACCTTTGGTTTTCAAAAGCCAACTCAATCCTTCTTTCATTTTGTATGAGCTTACGAAACTCATCCCTGCCCATTGCCGCTTTTTCTTCCACGTAAGTGACATTTTTAATACCGGCATTATCCCTTATCTTCTTAATTGCCCCCAGAGCTGACATTGACATATCAGAACCAACAGTAGAGGGTCCCCAGGCTTCATTTGCCGCTTCCGCGAAATTGAGCAACACCTCTGTTCTTCTAATTATCGCATAGTAGTGATGGGCATTTGTAGGATTCTCCACGTTCAAAAGATCCTGAAGTGCAAGCCATTTTCTTAAGTAATATCCAGTCCTGGTAGAATTAGGACTCGTATCCCTGGAATCTTTTCCTCCCTCAAAGGTTTCAATAGGATCTCCCAGAAATTGTTTGCTATTGTATAAGATATTAAGATAAAAACGTGGATCCCTATTAGTATATGGATCTTCAGGATCATAGTTTGACCTGGGATCATTAATAGGAAATCCATTCTTTGCAGGAAAGGCATCGACTAGATTTTGCGATGGACTTGTATTACCATTTCCAAAATCAAGTGGTGGGAAATTTTGATTCTCCAGGGTTCTATCATTATGATATTTACGCCATACAAATTCTGAAGGGGTATTGTTCTTATTAAAATCACCTTCCTTTAGCCCAGGCACATTACCCAGAAGATCAAGAGCTTCCTGGGCACCTTGAGCTGCGATGATCCATTTAGTTTCATAAGTGCCTTGATCTAAAACTGAAAAACTGCCCATACTGTTGATCTTTGTCAAATCATCATTTTGATATGCCGGGCTGGCAGCATACAAAAGAACACGGGACTTAAGCGCAAGCGCAACCTGATCATCACCTCTTCCCAATCCCGTAATACCGGTAACCGAACTACTACCAGCATACTTGACCGGCAAATAGGCAACTGCAGTATCAATATCTGCAACAATCTGATATACACATTCTTGATACGTATTTCTACTTATATCTTTTACACTATTGAGTTCTGCTTCTGTAGGTGTACGGGTAACAATAGGGTAGCCTAATGCAATACCATTATTTGATTTGCCTCCATACTGCTGTAAAAGTTGGAAACCCCACCATGCCCTAAGAAACATGGCTTCCCCCTTAAGCCTGCTTCTGTATTCTTCATCAGCAACCGAATCGGTAAGATTATAAGTGATTTTTTCGCTAAGGCCATTTTCAAGAAATAAATGAATATTCCTAAACTGGTCATACGCCGTATTCCATTCTCCTACTGGATTATAATTAGGACTTATCCCTCCAATGGCTACCTCGTAAATGTTAGTGCCAAAGGTATTGGTCACCGCATTATCAGTAACAACATCTAAAAAGTTGTTGTTATAGTTTGAGAAGCGTTGTGGAACATTTGCATATGCGTTCATTAAAACGCCTTCTGCATAATCAGGAAAGCTCCATGTTGCTTCATCCTCAAATGAATTTACCGCCGTGGGATCCAAACTGCAGGAGACAACAAGACCTGCTATTAAAATGAGCGAGTATAAGTATGTATTTTTAATTTCCATGCTAATTGTTTTCGTCTATTAAAAGTTAACGGTAACACCTCCTGTAACGGTCCTAAATACCGGATAGTTATCTACGCCGGCATTCACAACTTCAGGATCTAAATCTTTGTTCTTTGAGAGCACAAAGAGATTTGTACCCCTTATGTGAAATTTATAAGACTTTGCAACACTAGATGCTGGTAAGGTGTAGCTTAACTCAACATTTTTAAGTTTGAAAAAAGATGCATCCTGTAACCAGAAAGTCGAATTTCTAAAGTCATTTAAACCATTAGTGGTCGTAAGTGCGGGATAAGTCCCTTGGGGATTGTTCTCAGGATGAAAGCGGTCACTGGCCATTATAGAGTACTTGCCTTCGCCAAAATTCCAGTAATAGTTGTTATTGAGATAATTGTCTACTCCCAGCTCTGCCGTCCCTAATACAAACAGTGAAAATCTTTTATAATCAACATTGAAATTTATCCCTAAAGTGGTTCTGGGAAAACTGTTTCCTACCGTTTCCCTATCTAGATTGTCAACATATCCATCACCATTGAGGTCTTTATAGGCAATATTGCCTATACCATAAGGCCCAAATTTCTGTATAGCATGGCTGTCAACCTCAGCTTGATTAGTAAAGAGTCCCTCTGCAACATAACCGAACATCGCATCTGAAGATTGGCCAGTTTGAGCAATAAACCCTTGATTGTCTGGATAATCAATCTCATTTGTCTTAATTATTTTGTTCTTGCTGAACAGGACAAGTCCTCCTATCTTATAATTAAGATCACCTACAACATCAGTCCAGTTCACTTGTGCCTCAAAACCTCTGTTTAAGGTTTCTCCCTGATTTATCATAGGAAAAAGGTCGCCAGCTGTAACAGAATATCTAAATGATGGTGACTGGATCATATCATATCTGTATTCATTAAAATAATTTACTTCAAACTGGAGCCTTTTTTCAAACATCAGTCCTTCTATGCCCACATTTATCTCACGTGATTTCTCCCAATCTAAATCAGGATTTCCTGTTTGCTGTAGTATAGTTCTGGATACAGTTGCGTTATTACGTTCATTAAATTGAACATTTCCATCCCTGTTCCATCGATTTTCATATAGATAGTAATCCGTTGAACTGTCATATCCCATTATGCCAAAGCTTCCCTTAAGCTTTAGAAAATCAAATATACCTTTCTCATTCAGGAAGCTTTCTTCTGATATTACCCATGCAAATCCCACTGCAGGAAAGATTTTATACCTATTCTTATTTGAAAATTTATTGCTACCCATGTATGCCATTGATGCTTCTCCATAAATCTTGTTGTTAAAGCCATAATTAAGGCGCAATACCGTATTTGTAAATCGCAGGTCTTGAACCACATCATCATCATCATTATTATAATAGATATGACTTAGGCTAGCTGAAATATTATGTAGGCCAAATTGGTTCTCATAAGCAGTACTGGCATAAAAGCCATTATTATTGGTATAATCCTGATTCAATCTGCGTTGATTATCTTCAATCACGCGTCTTCTAAGCTGGTAATATTGTACCTCCTCACCATTTCCCGTCTGGAACCACCTTTGTGCATATGTAGGGGCACTTTCGTTTTTGCCATTTGAAAAATATTGATAATTGTCTGTGGTATAGTAGGCTTTCGCCGAAAGGCCATCAAGTAGGACAGTACTCAAATCAAGATCTATCCCTAAGTTTGCCTGACCGTAAAATGCCTGTGATTCACTAAAACCTCCATAAATCAGTTCAGCATACAGATTATTGGGCCGTTGAAAACTTCCACCCATCGCTGGAATATCAGAGTTATTATTTTGCAATGATGGGTCAGTAAGTATAAATGGATATTCATTAGGCCTATGCTGGGAAAGATCTGAAATTACCTGACCGCTATTACGTGTGGGCCTTTGTGTTTCTACATAACCGGCTGTTCCCAGATTTACACTCATATATTCATTAATCTTAAAATCCAGGTTGCCCCTTAGGTTAAATCTGTGCCTTGTGGGTTTCTCTCCCAGCTTCTCAATACCGTCCCCTCCTATATAACCCAGCACTAAGGCATATTGACTTTTATCATTTCCCCCTGAATACTCTACAGTAGCTTTTCTAAAAGCTGTAGTATTATTAAGAAAATAGTCATAATAGTCTGCATTGGGATATCGCTGGTCATTAGGCCCAGAACTATTTCTATAGCCCTCTATGTCCTGATGTGAATAATAAGGCGATAAACCGTCATTTGCCCGGGCTTCATTATATAAGGTAGCATATTGATAACTGTCCAGATATTCTGGTAATCGAGTAACTATTGATACTCCATATTCCATTCCTATTTTGAGAACCTTAGTATTGGGTTTTCCTCTTTTTGTGGTTACAAGAATAACACCGTTAGCCGCTCTTGGACCATAAAGGATCTTACTTGTTGCATCCTTTAAGACTTCTACACTTTCTATTTCCTGAGCAGAGAGATTATCGATAGGTCTTTCTATACCATCAACCAGGGTAATAATACCGTCACCTCCACCCCGGGAAAGCCCTCTGGAAAACAAGGCTGCCGAATTATTACCCAGGCCATTCTCTGTTTGTCTAGCAAGCAAACCCAGAATTCTACCTTGCAGGGCATTAGACAAACTTAGATCTGGATATGATTCCAGATCCTCCCCCCTGATGCTACTTACTGCTCCTGTTAAAGCTCTTTGCGTTGTTTGCAATCCTAAGGGCAGATGTACTATATCATTGCTGGTAGCGTAAAGAATACTTTTTTGAAGAACAATTTCAGGGCTCACACTTTTAAGTTTAACCCATTGGATTTCAAAACCTTTTGCCTCAATTAAGAGCATTCCTTTAAGATTTGTTTTAATTGAAAAATGGCCATTGGCATCGCTTACCTTTCTTACCTGACCTTCGCCAAGGGTAATTACAGCATTAGGAATGGCATTCCCTTCCTGATCGATTATATTTGATTCAATGGTAGCCTTTTCAGTATTTTTCTTCTTTTTTTGACCTTGCATATCACTAGGCATACTAAAGGTGATCAACAAGATTAAAAAGGGTAAATATGCTTTATAAGTCATGTTTTTGATTTATTCTGTGAATTAATTACCATCCAGGATTTTGTGAAAAATTGAATAAGTTATCTACATGATCCTGAGCTACCGGATACCAGTAATGTCTTGTTTCAAATGTTCTTTGCTCAGTTATAAGCGGGATGACTTCATAGGTAAATTCATCTGGGGCCTTCCCAGAACCTACTGGATAAGCTCGAATTCCTTTTAGTGCTTCACTGAAGATATCTTTTGCAATCATCCACCTTCTCATATCATTCCATCTATGAGGATGTTCAAACATGAGTTCTACAGATCTTTCGTTTCTTATTCTATCACGAAAAACTTCTTTTGATCCTGTAAATTCTGAATGTACATCTGGCATTCCTACCCTATTTCTTATCAGATTTATGGCATCAACGGCAGTCATACCATAAGCTTGGGGATCACTCATAGAACCATATGCTTCATTCATGGCTTCTGCATAATCAAGGTATAATTGTGATACACGTATGTACACCATATTATAATTATACTTATTGTAGTCTCTTGTATATCCATTTGCCTCTGGCCATACGAATTTTTTATTGGCATACCCGGTAATCATTCTGTTTGATGTGATATTCACATTTGCGGCAAGATTATAATCTCTCCCCCCCACATATGTTTCCAGATATAAAGGTTTGTTAGCTGCATTTACCCCCCATTGCTCCCCTGGAACAAATACATCATTGTAGAATCTGGGATCCCTGTTTTCAAAAGGGTTTTGAGGATTGTACCCAGAGTTTGGATCAGTAATGGGATAACCATTACTCATTTCAAATCTATCTACAGTATTCTGGGTAGGGTTTGCGAAGTTCATTGCAGAAAATCCTTGTCCCCCATCATTATTAATTCTTTTAGGTATATAAAGAGACCTCAGATCCCTATCGTTATGCCTCCCCACATCTGCACTGAACCAGAGCGCCTCATCGCTGGCAAAGTTTTGATGATAGAAAATAAATTCATATTCATCCCCTTCCATAAGACGATATCTACCTCCTGACCCGCTACTAACATATGCTATGGCAGTATGTGCATATTCAGCTGCGCGTTTTGCCCACTCAACGTCATAACCATTGTTTTTTATGGTATTGAGGTTGTTTTTCATTAATGGACTTGAAGCGTAAAGTGCTGCCATTGATTTTACTGCGTACGCAGATCCCTTAGTTGCCCTGCCATATTCCTGATCATCCCATTTATGAGGCAAGAGTTCTATAGCCTTATCCATATCGGAAATCATCCATTCTGTAGATTCCTGATAAGTCAATCGTGGTAAATCCATATCATCGTTAGCGCTAAAGACCTTGTCGAAGATGGGCATTCCGCCCCATCTTGTAATGATCTGAAAATACCACCATCCCCTAAAGAAATAGGCTTGTCCTAAAAGTTCATCCAGTTCTTGTGCTGTTATATCAGGAACATTTTCAGCGTTTGCTATAATTTTATTTGAGATACGCAATCCTCTGAAGGCCCTTCCCATAATAGGAGATTGATTACCACAGCACCCGTTCCATCCTATTTCACCTTTATTGGGAAAATCAAGCCACTGTCCACCTATAATTAACCGTGTTAGGTTTAAATCATCAATTATTAGGGCAGTTTCATCTGACATCGAGGTGTAGTTCAAATTCCCAAGACCCTGACTATTCCATATATGAAAATCTTCAAGCATGGTATAATTTTGGTCTAAAAAGCCCCGTGTAGATTCAAACTCCTGAAAAACATCCTCCTCGGTAAGACCTAGATCTGGCGATTTATCTAAATAGTCTTCACAGCTTGTAAATCCTATAAACAATAGAGCGATACTTATTAATCTTAACTTCATTTTTTTTTATTTAAAATGTTAGACGTAAGCCTACATTATATCTTTTTACTACAGGGTAAGTATTTCCAGCAAATGCTTCAGGATCAGTTCCTAAATCATTTTTAGCCCAGGTGAATAGATTGTTTGCATTTGAATATAACTGTAGGCGCTCTATGCCAAAGGTTTCAAGATCTTCTTTTATAGTGTATGAAAATTCCACATTTTTAAGTCTCACATAATCTCCCTCAGTATAATTAAATGTGCTTATACTATTGTTGTGGAGAATATTGCTCCCTATATGTAAAGAAGGTTTTAGAGCAGTTGAGGCCGTTTCTGGCGTCCATCGTGTTATTACATCTGGATGTGCCATGATCTCCCCATCAAGAAAATCCCACACTAATCTATCACCTCTATTCCTTCCTATTTTAGAAACCCCATAAATACGGGCCTGAAGACTAAAGTTTTTATAGTTGACACCAAAGTTGACACCATATGTCAGTCTAGGATATAATTGATTTTTCATTACTACCTGATCCTGAACATCTACAATACCATCTGCATTATAATCAACAAACATGAGGTCTCCAGGTACAAGTTGTCCTTGGGAAACACCAAGACCAGGAGCAGCATAATTATATATATCATCTAATGATTGATAATATCCAGAATTTATTACCCTGGGGCCCTGACGATCCCATCTAATGGGTTTCCCTTCATGTTTAATGTATTCATCCTGCATACGAGGATCATCATAGAAGACTATCCGGTTTTCAAATTGTGAAATATTTCCACCTATATTATAGTTAAAATCAGTACCCACATTATCTTTCCAGCTTAACGAGAATTCATATCCCCTGTTCTTAGCCTCGCCTATATTACCTGTGGGCTCATTTGCACCAAACCAGGCAGGAATAGTTCTTCTTGTCATCAAAATACCTGTTCTATCCTCTGTATAAAGATCAAGTGTTGCAGCAAGTCTTCTGTCAAGTACCTCGAGTTCAAATCCAAGATTACGTTTAAGGCTCGTTTCCCAAGTTTGATCAGGATTTGCGGCTCTTCCTTCTTGATATAGCGGCCCGTAATTTGTCCTGTTATTATAACCAAAAGGCACATTACCACCTGAACTATAGATCTTTGTATAGGCAAATCTAGGAGCTCCTAGATCACTTCCCATTTCCCCTTGCGAATAGCGCACTTTAAATAAATCCAAAGTTTCTCCTATTAGCTTTTTAACAAAAGCCTCCTTAGATATGACCCATCCCAAGGCAAATGATGGAAAAAAACCAAATCTTTTTCCCGCAGCAAATTTTTCTGAACCGGAATAGGCACCGTTAAGTTCAAGAAGATATTTGCTGTCATATGCGTACGTAACCCTTCCTACCCAGTCTTCCCTAAAGGTTGGGAAATCAAACACCGGGTTTTCCCCTGCATTAACCGTTGTCTGGCGATTCATTAAGGCAAGCCCTGTAACTGCATGTTTACCATAGTTTCTTTTATAGTTTGTGGAAAACTGATAAAACAACTTCCTGCTATATCCCCTGAAAGCATCATATGTGGTCTGGATAGGTTTGCCGCCTTGATAGGTATCAGTAGGCCAGCGAATTTCAGAGATAAGTGGATACTCTATACTTCCGTCTGGCATATTAATGGGATTTGTGATATCATAATTTCTATAATATCTAACCTCAGAACCCAGACTGGCATTACCTTGTGTAGCTCTATCTCTCCTTTTTGAAGAGAAATAACTCGAGTTAGAAGTAAAGGCAATTTTCGCTTCGACAGATAAGCCTTTCGTTATAAAACCAAGCTTTTGATTCAGTTTAGCATCGTAAAAACCTTGATAGGCTTTATGTATTTCCTGACCACCCTCATTAAGAAGAACAATAAAATTTTGTCCTCCTGAAGGAGAATCACCCCATTCGCCATCAGGATATTTAATAGGAAAAATATTTGAAGGTAATGTATGAATGGCACTATAAACAGCATTATCACTAGGACCAAAAAAAGGTTGTAATCTATTTCTAAAATTTCCTGCAAAATTTATAGAAAAAAGAGTGGTTTTTGTAATATCAAAATCCAGATTAAAACGCCAGTTATATCTTTCAAAACCAAAGTCTGGGTCAAAATCCGAATTTTTTGACATAGCCGTATTAAAAATATCTCCATCCTTTACATAGCCCATAGAACCAAAATACCTCATAGATTCTGTCCCTCCATTTACATTAAGGTTATACTGCTGTTGAAAACCAAAATCCTTTATAATTTCATCCCACCAATTTATTTGAGGAAAATAGGGATTATAGGGACCCGCTTGTCCTATATTTTCTTCCCAAGCATGGATTTCTGACTGTGGTATTTGATTTTCCCACAACCTATCATTGGCCGCGGCTTCATTATACATTCTCATGGTTGTAATGAAGTCTGTAGTTTCTTTATTTCTTGTAGGGGATTTAAACCCAAAATTTGATGAGAAATTAAATTTGGGATCTCCTGCTTTACCCCTTTTAGTTGTAATCATTATTACGCCATTTGCCCCTCTTACACCATATACCGCTGTGGCAGAAGCATCTTTTAATATAGATATGGTTTCTATCTCACTGGGATCAATCATATTAAAATCCCTCTCTATCCCATCTACTATAATGAGAGGATAGGTATTGGCCCATGTGCCCACTCCCCGTATTTGAATATCGTGAGCTCCCTTACCGGGCAATCCATCACTATTTATAACAGTAACACCCGGAGATAGTCCTTGTAAAGATTCAGAAACGTTAGTGGTTGCCCCCGTTTTAAGTATATCATCCCCATCAATCTGGGAAATCGAAGCAACGACACTTTCTTTCTTCTGTTCCCCATAACCCACAATCACAACTTCATCCAGATTAGACACATCCAGTTCCATGGTAATTTCTAAAGGATTAGTATCGGCAGAAATGTCTTCTATAATCTGGGTTTGATAACCTACAAAGCTCATCAGCAATGTAGCCCCTTCATTTACAGAGATGGTAAAGTTTCCATCAAAATTGGTCTGCACCCCATTGTAGGTCCCTTCTTCTATTACGGTAACTCCTACCATAGGGACGCCCAGTTCATCTTTGACAACACCCTCTATAGTTATTGTTTCCTGAGGAACGTCAAAGCCCATTGCGTAAGTATTGCTTACAGCGAAAACGTTGTATATAAGAAGAAAATAAAATATCGACCGTTTAGAAGAGGAATACAGCCATTTAAAAAATGGCATACCTATAACACTTGATAAAGTAACTTTCGGTATTCTTAAATAAGTAAAGTTTTTATTCATGAAGAACTTTTTAAAAGACAAGAAAACGACATATCCAAAACATTAAGGTTCAAGTTTTGAAGATTTCAAGAGCAATTTTACGAAGGAAGGGAGCTTAGGAATGTCAATATTGTATATTATACTGTTAAAAATGTGTCAAAATTGGAAATTGCGTAGTTTTTTTACAGAATATAATATATAGTTTTATAAAAAATATTATTAATTATAAAAATCCTCTTCCTAATTATTTAAAAGCGATCCTCTTTAAAGAAAATTGGGAAGGGAATTGAGGGATAGTTTTTTTAATTTAATGATTAATATCTTTATATTATCCTAATACTATTTTTGCTGGCTTTAATCTTATAAAATGTCACTGAGTCTCTAAAAGCAGACAATTTAAACTAACTAAAGTTACTTGTAATCCAAAAGTTATTAATGAGGAAATCCGAAATTAGGATTCTTAGGTAAGAATTATATCTGTGTATTGTGGTGAGATTTTCCTAAATACAATAATTTATTTGAAAAAATGAATATCTCTCAATTGAAGTAATACTTGTCTTTATTGCTGTCACTGCTATCCGAAAGTTTTCGAAATTAATTAAAAAACGTCCGCCAAGTCCTGTATCCGGTTCCGAAAATCAGCTAACGGTGGAAAATAAGTCATTTCCGACATCAAAATCCACCTTGGTCTGGCGGCGCACCCTCTTTGCGCCCTCGCCCACGTTGTTGCAGGCGTAGTCGAGTGTAGGGTAAAAGTACAGGCACATCCTTATCTTTTCCACGAAATTGGAAAAGGCGTGCGATTTTTTTGCTATCGTCCTTTCTATCAACTGTAGAAGCAGGTAGGTGATCAGGGCAACGTATATCTGGGACTTGACCGCGTTCTCGCTTGTGCCGACGAAGGTCTTGATCTGCAGGTCCTGCTTGACCGCTTTGAAGAACAGCTCGATATCCCAGCGTTTTTTGTACAGGTCGGCGATCGTGCGTGCGCTCCAGTCCAGGTTGTTGGTGATGATCTCCACGACCTTGTTCCCGTCCTCCTTATATACGTGCACAAGGCGCAGCCTTACCTTGTCCATGCCGGTATCGACGGCCTTCTTGCCGGCAGGCACGATGATCTCGTCCTTGAGTATGTCCCCGTCCCCGTCCCCGGGAAGTTCGAGTTCCTCGACGGTCCCGTACACCGAGTTGGTCTTCCCTTTGCAGCATCAGTGAAAAGTCGAAGTAGGCCCTGTCCTCCACGATCACCGTTCCCTTGGCGAAGACCTGTTGTGCCGGACCCTTGCTGTCGTGCACCTTGGCCTCGGTGATGTTCACCATGTCGGGGATCATCATCGCATCGTCCCAGCAGGTATGTATCTTGATGCCGCCCTTTGCTGTCCGGAACTTTGCCCAGTCGAACATGGACAGGCACAGGGCTATCGTGGTGCTGTCGATCGTTTGACGGTCCTGCCCTTTATCTCCTCGATGATGCGGCCTTGGCCGTGTTCGGCCAGTACCCTTCCATAGTGCGAGAGCAGTCTGTAATAAAGTGTCTCGAAGACCTTAAAACTGCGATTTTTGTTACCGTCGCCCATAGTGGAGCGGGCGGGGCTCTGGGCAAGCCCCAGATCGGAGATGAAGGTCTCGCTGATACCGATTCCGGTCGATATGTCACTGAGGGTGAGGCACTTGTTGAGCTGTCCGAAAGTCAGGGCGACGAACCGGTCGTAGGTCCTATATTTGCTGCACCCCTTGTCGCTTTTATGCATGTCGGTGCAGCGGGCCAGCATCCAGCGCGGTACAAGGTATATGATTTGGCGGATGAGCGGCTTGTTCGTATTTTTGGTCCGCCTGAAGAGTCCCATAAAAAGTATTTTTAGTTCGCAAAACCAAAATACGGGATTCTCAGGCTATTTTAAAATTACGACTTTCGGATAGCAGTGTATTGCTGTATACAAATTACAGAATAAAAATACATTCAAAAAGAGAATAGAAAGAGTTTTTAAGTATAGAAGCTAAAAAAATTAACAATAATTTTTTTCTTTAAAGAAAATTAATAAGTCTCACATACTCTTTACAATCATAAAATCAAATTAATTCCTTATTATCATAGTTTAATAGTAATTTATCAACACTTAAAATAATATTACTCTATGAGAATCAAATTTTTAAAGGCTGCTATTTTAGCCCCCAATAAGTTCGGAGTGATATTTTAAATTTCAAATAATACCTTTGAGATATGAAATACAGGAAATGGAGTGTAGGGGAAAAGTTGGAAATACTGACTTCTTCACAGGAACTGGGCATCGTTGAAACCTGCCGTGAACACAGCGTCAGCACCGGCACTTTTTACAGTTGGAAGAAGAAACACGACACCCAGGGGGAAGCAGGCCTAAAGGTCACCTATGACATCCGTAGCAAAGAGCTGAAGCAGGCAGAGGAGGAAAACAGGATACTGCGCAAGCTGCTGGGCAACAAGGAAATCGAACTGGAGGTCCAGCGTGAGCTTTTAAAAAAAAGGTTTGGGACGTCAGATCCAAGAAAGATCTAGTCAACAGCATCTTTGAAAAACACAGGATCAGCAAAATCAGGATAATCAATATGGTGGGCATAGTCCACAGCAGTTATTACCGCACGCCAAGCTTTGGCAAAAAAGGGAACAGGCCCACTGAGTTCACGTATAACGAATCTAAGGGATGGGTAGGGCAAGGTGCTGTAGTTGAGTCGATCACCTCTATTTTAAGCCATGAATTTATAGACTGCGGATACCGCCTGATGACCTCTTATTTAAAACGGGCAGGCTATAATAGATGTTCACACGCGCAGGATATTAAAGGACTATTTTTCCTTTTCCATAAAAAAGGCAAAGGTAATAGAGTTCCTTTCTGCTGTATTTTTGGATTACCAATATCCCGAGAGTGTTGTCATCAGGGGCGATAACGGAAGTCAGTTCATTGCCATAAATGTTCGCGAGTATCTAGGATTGATCGGTGTTCAACAGGTATTTACACATGTGGCCACACCGGAAGAGAACGCACATATAGAGGCCTATCATGGCATACTAAAAAAGATGGCTTTAAAAGAGTGGACTATAGGACCTTTGGAGAAATTGAACAGATCTTAAAGAGATATGTGATTTTCTATAACAATATTAGGCTACACGGCCTGTTGGGACACATTACGCCAATGGAAAAATGGAACCGGGACAAACACTTGATTTTAATGCATAAATTAACCGCATGATTAATCTTTGAAATTTAAAAGAATACTTTTGTTTTATAGGGGTCAAAACAATTCAGGCAAGCTCGCTTCAGGTCTAAATATTTCATCAATTAAAAACCTACCTAAATCATTCCGCATTCCAATATGGGAAATAATAAATGACCGCTCCCCGCCTCACTCTTTATTTATCTTCCAGTCTTTTGGTGCTTTAAAACCTTTTTGGCCCTGACCGAAAGGAGGAACGGATTTTTGAGGTTTTATAGAATCATAGACACTAATGGTTTTTATTAAGTCTTTATAGATTTCCGGATTTTCGTTTTTTATATCATTTTTTTCATTGGGATCATCCATGATTTTAAAAAGTAAATCTTCTTTATTTTTCATTCTTGAATTTCCGGCATTTGCTTTTACAAGTTTCCATTTATCATTGACCATACTTCCATAACCCAGGTAGATTTCTCTAGCTATAGAATCTGTCTTTCCTTCTAAAATGGGTAGCATATCCATACCATCCAGATTATTTTCTGAAAGTAAATCTGTACCGCTTGCGCTTAAAATAGTAGGCAATACATCTATATATCCCATTACCTGATCTATGGTTTTACCACCTTCAAAAGCTTGGGGCCATCTTATGATCGCAGGAGATCTTACCCCACCTTCCCACTCGGTAAATTTTGTTCCTCTTAAAGGGCCACTTGAGCTGCCTCCATTTGGCGCTGCTCCATTATCACTAAAGAAGAGGAGTAACGTGTTTTCCTTGATCCCCATATCTTCTATGGCCTGCATAATACGGCCTATCCCCTCATCCATACTGGTCACCATGGCAGAATAGGTCTGCCGCTTAGTATTTCCTTTTCCCTGTCCTCCAAAGCCTTTTTTTTCCTCTGAAAAAGCAGGCTTATCTGGATCAAAACCATACATTAATAGATCTTTTTCTTTTGCTTGCAACGGGCTATGGGGCGCATTATAAGCAACGTATAATAAAAAGGGAGAATCCTTAGAATAATTCTTGATGCATTTTACTGCCTCATCTGTAATTAAATCTGTGCTATAGCCTTTGTCATTTGATGTTTCCCAGTCATTATGCCAGTCTAACTCCCCTTCACGTTTATGGGTAAAATAGTCTATAGCACCATTATAGTGTCCATAAAAATGTGTGAATCCGCGTTCTAAAGGGAGAAAGCTCTTTTTTACATGTCCTAAATGCCATTTGCCCAGTATAGCTCTGTTTTTATACCCATTGTTAGCCAGATATTGTGGCATTAATTTCTCATCAAGATCAACACCAAATTCGCTCCAGGGCGGAATTACGGTTTCGCGAAGGCCAAATCTGTTGGGATATCTTCCCGTCATTAATCCTGCCCTCGTGGGTGAGCAGATAGGCGCTGTGTAAAAATGACTTAAAATGACCCCTTCTTTAGCAAATTGATCCAAGTTAGGAGTTTTGATTTCACTTCCGTGAAAACCTACGTCGCCCCATCCCAAATCATCTGCCAGAATAATGACAATATTGGGTTTACCGGCTTTATCCTGAGCAATACCCATTTGCGGGCTTGCGAGCAAAATGCTTACTACAATTATAAAAATATTATTATTCATGATATCTTGCGGTTTTTATAAATATTTATCCCCTTTTTTGTCGCGTACCTACAGCGGCCTCTGTTTTTTTACCCTCATCTTCTTGTTGTTCCATAAATGCCATAAGGACATTATCCATCTTTATCAATATTTCTTTATACTGTGACAAAGGGGCTAGATTGTTTAATTGATATGGATCTTCTATAATATCGTATAATTCCTGTGCAGGTCTGTGGCTATAGGCTTCTGCTCTTTCTTTATTTTTCTTTGTCCAGGTACCTACAACTCCCTTTTTTGTTTCTACGTTTGTAAAGGTCGCACTGGGATTAAGATTGCGTATATATAGATATTTCTTATCCCGCACAGATCTTACGGGATAATTAATAGTGCCATTGATAATTCCCTTTGTAGTCTGTACCCCATATACATAATCCCTAAATAAATCATCACCTTTGAGGAGGACGTCTTTAAAACTTTTCCCATCAAAACCAGCATAACCTTTAGCATCTTTAGTTCCTGTATCTATATTTTTAGTATCAACTCCTATTACGTCAAGCAAGGTGGGGACGACGTCCACATACTGCGTTAAGGCAGTGTTACGACTACCTTCTTTAATATGATCTGGCCATTTTACAATAAAACTTGTTTTTAGTCCCTGGTCATAGCAGGTCCATTTTGCAAAAGGAAATTGTGGCCCATGCTCGCTGGTAAAAATTACAATGGTATTGTCTTTCTTTGGCGAAAGCCTTACCATATTCATACATTGGCCCACGAGACTGTCGAGAAAAGTAATCTCTGCATAATATTTTGATAATGATTCCCGGGTTTTTTGCGTGTCGACCAGATACGGGGGGACCTTTATTCCTCCGGGTGGATAGTTATCAGCATTCCCGCGCACCCAGGGCACATGGGGTTGATTGCTGGCAACGACCAGAAAAAAAGGTTTTGTTGTACTATCAATATATTTTTTGGCATCCGCCAAATCAATAGCCTTGCCCTTCCCATTATCCCAATCACGACCTCCAAGAAATTTGAAAGGGAAGGACTTAGCATTTCCAAAATCCCTTTTACCAATAATTGCAGTTTCGTAGCCTGCATTTTGCATGTAGTGCGCTACACTTTTAGTGCCTTTATATACAAAACTGTGGTTGGGATAGGCACCATTTCTTACCGGGTAAAGACCTGTGAGTATCTGCTGGCGGGTGGGTGAGCACATGGCGGTAGAGGTAAACATATTGTCAAAGCTCATGCCCTCACTGGCGAGCTGTTGCAAATGTGGTGTAGAAACTTGTGAGCTACCGTACGGCTCAATATCGTTATAACCCAGATCATCTGCCATGATGAGGATGATATTGGGTTTTTCTGCCGTTTTGCCCTGAGCACAGCATGTAGCGATAAAACCTGCAAAACCAAACATTAAAAATAAAAGGTTTTTAAGGTCAAGAAGTTTTAGAACCATGGGTTAAAAAGTTTTAGTAGTGATAATTTTTCATATTAAAATTTATTTTTTTAAGCTCTGGATACGTTTTTTCATCGGCAGTGGTTTATCCATTGCTATACCTGTATCTCCTTGATCTTCCATCCAGTTGTGCAGAGCCGAATCAAAAGTCTTAACCTTATCCTTGTATATAGGATCATCCGCCAGATTATTTAATTCGTACGGATCCTTTTTTAGGTCATAAAATTCCTTTGCTGGTCGGGTTGTTATACGCTCAACAAGCGTATTTGCATCTTTTGATGTTTTCCCTTTATCTACCCATGAGAGCCACACACTACTGTTATTCTTGGGGTTCATAAACCATTTAAGGTAGTAGGGTTGATCTGGTGTAAGATTTTCCAAAAGTTTGTACCGCTCATTACGAACACTCCTTATGGGATATGCCGTTCCTTCTGGAATGTTGTTATGGATCCCAAAAGCATAGTCCCTGCTTTTTGAAGATTTACCTGTAAGGACTGGCAAAAAGCTCTTGCCATCCAGCTTTGAAATAGGTTTTCCGAGTGCAATCTCAATAAGGGTGGGAACTACATCTTCATATTGTACAATGGCATCCGTGGTGGATCCTGCCGCTACTGTTTTCTTCCATTTAACGATCATGGAGCTTTTTTGTCCCTGATCCCATAGCGACCATTTGCCACCGGGAAGTTGTGGCCCTTGTTCTCCTAAGAATATTACAATGGTATTATCGTATTCACCCATATCCTTAAGCATCTTAACCACATCCCCTACCTGGTCGTCAAGCCTTCTTACCTCAGCTAGATATTTTGTGTATTCCGTTCTAGTTGTGCGTGTATCTACATAGTTGGGAGGAAGTACTAGATCATCAGGATTAAATTCAGTGGGATCTCCCACCGTCCAAGGTGCATGAGGATTAATACTCATAACGAAAAGGCAGAATGGATCCTGAGACCCTTTTACAAACTCTCGGATTTTATCTAAAGAATAATCATCAGTTTTTGATACACATTTGGGCTCAAAGCCCTCAATAATCTGAAAAGGAAAAACCGATCTTGGCCTTGTGCTGTGATCCTTTCCCGTAAGGGCCACATGATATCCAAGATCACCTAGGTAATGCGGAACGCTTTTTATATCTACGCTATCATAAACCATTTTATGGTTTTGGTAAGAACCGTGATGGGCGGGATAAAGACCAGTAAATAAAGATGCCCGGGTAGGAACGCACATCGCCTCAGAACAAATCATATTGTCAAACCTCATCCCTTCTTTAGCTAGCGCATCAATGTTTTTTGTATTTATATTTTGCCCACCGTAACAGCTTAACTGTTTACTGTCAAGATCATCTGCCATAATGATCACCACATTTGGCCTTTTTTTCTTAATTAGACTATCTTTATGTATGTCATAATTGTTTGAAAATGCATACGCGAAAAATAATATACCGCCCAAAAAGAAGGCTAACAGCAACGTATGTCCTACCAATTTTAATTTTTTGTTCATATTTTATAGATTATTTTCTTTTTGGATTAAGGGTTAGGGTTACATTTTTGGGTTCATGCGATCTGTTGTTAAAGTAGGCAGATACATCCTCCAGGTCACAAGCTTTTCTTTTAACTCTTTAACAAGTTTAGCATGTTCTTTTGCAACATTTTTTGTCTCGTATTTGTCTTTTTCCATATCATAAAGCTCCACATTGTTTTCATGATAATCCACAAGGAGTTTCCACTTTCCTGAGCGGATTGCCAGATTGGGACTCTTGTAATTTTCCTGTTTAGGATAATTGAATGCATAAGGGTTTCTACCATATTCCCAGAACATATCCCTTTTTCTTTCAGATGGATTTCCTAAAAAAGCTTCATGCCTATCTTCACCATCACCTTTATAATTTGGCGGAAGCTCAATACCTGCCATCGCTGTAAGGCTAGGAAGTAAATCTGTGGAGTTTATTACAGATTTATCATCTGTTTTACCTTCCGGGACATGCCCTGGCCATTTAATTATAAATGGCATCCTTGTTCCACCCTCATACAGGGAAAGTTTAGTGCCACGAAGTCCCGCTGATCTGCTTCCCCTAAAACTTGGCAAGGGACCATTGTCACTGGTAAAGACCACGATAGTATTATCATCAATACCCAGCTCCTTTAATCCATCCAGCAGCCTCCCCATTTGCCTGTCGTATTCTTCCAGGACTAACTTAAAGGCTTTTTCTTCCTCAGGATTCATAGGGAATTTACCGGAATACCGGAAATCTACTTCTGGAACCCATGGCGTATGCATATCATCTGGCCAAAGGTTTACAAAGCAAGGTTTTCCTTTATGCCTTTTTAAAAAATCCAGCGTCTTGTCTACAAAATATTTGGTTCTGTTCCATCTTTTGATACTATCTTTTGGTGACCAAATCCAATTGGTTGCTGTAATCAATGGATCTGGATCCGGGCTTTCATAAGTACTTATGTGTTCATCAAAACCATAATTCTCGAAGCCCGGGGCATTCTGGACATCGCGGCCGCCGCCCATATGCCATTTGCCAAAATGACCCGTGGCATATCCGGCTTTTTTAAATACCGTGGCCATAGAAGGCGCATGTGTATTAAGATAGTTTGCCTGTTCTGCCTCAAGGTTACTTTGTCTATCATTTAAAAATGTGGTAAAGTTCCAATTGGCAGGATACATCCCTGTTAATAAACTTACCCTTGATGGGGAGCAAATAGGTGCCGCACTATAGTATTGGGTAAATTTGGTTCCTTTTTCAGCTATCCTGTCAATATTAGGGGTCTGCATGTACTCACTATTAAAACTGCTAATGTCTCCATACCCCATATCATCAGTAAGTATGATGATAATATTGGGCTTTTCTTCTTGTGCCATAGCTGTGAAATATGGACTTAAGAAAAAAAGAAACATTAAACCTCTTAATAGATTTTCTGTACTGCTGCGTCTTATTGCATTCATTAGATGAGTTTTTTATCTGCTATTCCAATTTTACCAATAAATAAAGCCAATAGCTGTTAAAATTGTACACTTTACTGTCAATTTTGTACAACATATTAGATAAATATTGTCATTGCTGATTTATAATAGGATTAATAATACATAATCGATATAAAGGTCATTTCAATATTTCTCTTTTCTAGTCATTAAATAACGTAATAGTTCAATCTACAAGCATTTTTGCAGGAAAATTATTCAATAAGAGGTTTGTTTATTAATGACTGAAGATCAAATTTTTACTTTAGAAAAATTATGACATCTATTTGGGGTCATTTCCGATCTTTCCGGGAGCCCTTCTGTTTTCTCCTGATCTGCCGGTTAAATCATCCCCCAAATCTTTCCTCGCCTCTTCAACCAGTTCTTGTATTTTCTTGATTATATCGGGATGCTGACTTTTTACATCATATCGCTCTCCGGGATCCCGGCGCAGATCGTAAAGGGCAAGTGCAGTTGAATCCGGATGCTTTTTTCCCGGATGACCATCCATCCCGGGAAGCTCATCTTCATAAGACAGGTATTTATGTGGCAGTACAAGTTTCCACGAACCCTGACGAACGGCCTCCAGACTGTTTTTATGATAATAATAAAATAGATGATCCCTAGGATCAGCATTTTTTTCTCCCTCTAGCAATGGCAAAATATTGACCCCGTCTATCTTGTTCTCAGGTAGTGGTATATCTGTAATAGCGGCCACGGTAGGCAAAATATCCAAATTTGCAGCTAGCTTATTGCAAACTGTTCCCGGTTCAATATGTCCAGGCCACCAAAAAATACTGGGTTCTTTTTGGCCACCTTCCCAGGTAGTGGCCTTCCCTTCCCGCAAACCTCCAGCTGAACCAGCATGATTCCCAAATATTAACCAGGGGCCATTATCACTTGTAAAAACAACAAGTGTGTTTTTATCAACGCCATTACTTTTCAATGCTTTCATTACCTCTCCCACAGACCAATCAATTTCCATCATCACATCCCCAAACAATCCTTGTTTGCTTTTTCCCTTAAATTTATTGGAAACAGCTATTGGCACGTGCACCATAGAATGGGGCAAATACAGGAAAAAGGGTTGGTCCTTCTTTCTTTTAATGAAATCGACGGCTTTTTCGGTATACCAGGTAGTAAGCATACTCTGATCCTTCAGGTCTTTGATGTATTGTTTTACAGAATTGCCCTCAATAAGGGGAAGCGGTGGAAATTGCGAATCACCCTTGGGGTTCCCATCATAATCAACGGGCCACATATCATTGGAATAGGGCAGCCCGAAATATTCGTCAAATCCATGCTGGAGCGGCAGGAATCTCCTGGCGTCCCCCAGATGCCATTTCCCGATTATACCGGTTGCATAATCCTTCTTTTTCAACATCTGGGCAATGGTCTCCTCCTTATCGCTGATCCCGATATTGGAATCAGGCATCAAAGCGCCTGAAAAACCCACGCGATTGGGATAACAGCCGGTCAAAATAGCTGCACGCGAAGCGCTGCAAATGGGCTGGGCGGCATAAAAATTGGTAAACCGCATACCTTCAACAGCCAGTTTATTGATATTGGGTGTGGTATAATCAATCCCGGAATAGGCCTCTACATCGCCATATCCCATATCGTCCATATAAATAATTACAATATTGGGAAGTTTATCGTTCTTATCCATGCTCTGGGAAGTCCCGATAGGACATGCCCCCAAAAGGGATACTAAAAGTACTGCCCCATTTTGAAGAAGGTTTCTCATAAGAATTTTGGTTTTATGTGTTGATTTATAAATAATTACAAAATAATTATATTACATTCCTTGCTTTTAGCGATTCTAAAACTCTTACCAGATCCCCTATTAAAAAATAGAAGAATTACTTTTCTTGGAGTAATCTTCAAATAATTGTTTACTAATCTTTAAGCAAAGTAATGCTTGCATCTACTTCTACTTTAGTGGGAAAGTTGGTCAATTTCCCTGTCTGGGATCTAAGACCGGGAACCCACTGAATGATAAGCGTATTCTCTCCTTTTACCAATAGCTGCATCTTCTCTTTTGGGATTATGACCTCTGCCATACGATGCTCTGGCATCTGTTGTCTTGTAGTTTCATCTGCCATAAAAACACCATTTATATAGATCCTTGCATGCATCCATGGTGTTTTTCCTTCTTGATAATTATATATCCTGATAGAAAGTCCATCTGGTATCTCATCAAGGCTAAAGGCTCTTTTTATGACCAATTGATCTTTGCCATCCCACCATGTTCCTTTGTCTCCATAATTCCCAAATGGCGCAACTTCTTCTTTGAAGGTCAAATCTTTAAAATACGGAACTTTCTGTATTGTTACTGCATCAAGAACTCCCTTTTTACTCTCTGGGAAAGGCAAATGAGTTACCATCCATTTTTTTTGCGCTTTCGCGGAATTTTCTAATATCACATTTTGCTCTTTAACCGCATTGATTAATCCTGAGTGCATTTCGCGTAAAGCGTCTTTATCTATCTTACTTATTTTTCTATCAAAGGTCAACCAGCCATTTTCCTCTAGCTTCATATCAGTAAGCTGGGTGTAAACGATCGCATTGAGGCCGCTATTTTTTAGTAGTACGAGATGATCAATGAATCGTTTATATTGCTTTTCGAAAGCTTTCCCGCTTGTAAAAGTGGGCCTGAACATATCATGTGTTATAACCGTATCCCTGGGAATTTCAGGATTAAATCCTCCAAATAATGGATTTGTTATCTCACCATCTTTATTAGATCTTCCTAGCCAGTTATGCTGCGGAACCGCAGATGCAAAACCGCCTCCTTCACCTATCACCACAATACGATCTTCTGTTTCCTGAGTGGGGATTGCCGGGCGCATTGTATAATCATGGAGATCCCTAATGTCGCTTAAACTTTTAATATCATCCCAGCCACTTGCTAATGTGAATAAACGCGTGGTATCCTGCTTCTGCGCCCATTCTAAAACCTTCTCAGCATCATGCTGGCCCCATGATTCATTAAAAGTGATCCACTGCACAATTGATGGATGATTATAAAGGTCTTTCATCATTTTTTGCTGTTCGTCACGCCAGCTTTTTTCTTGCTCAACTTCTGGATCATGATTTCCCCATTGCCCACATATAAAATCCTGCCATACTAGTAAACCCAATTTATCACAGTTATAATAAAATCTATCGGGATTTTTCTTTATGTGTAATCGCACCATGTTGCAACCTATATCCTTAAGATAATTTGCCTCCCACAACATGGCTTCCTCACTGGGAGGCGTGAGACCTCCACCAGGCCAGTAATTCTGGTCTAAAGGCCCCACTTGAAATATGGGTTTGCCATTTAGCATAAAATCCTGGCCCACCTTCTCAACGGTGCGCAGCCCAAAATAGCTTTCTATATGATCCAAAACTTTTTTGCCATCCATCAAAGTCATTTTTGTTTTATACAAGAACGGTGTATCCGGACTCCAGAGTTTAGGTTGCTGAATTGGGATTTCAATTACAGAATTTCCAGGTCCCTTTTGAGTCTTGATTAAACGATCATTATCAAAAATCTCATACTTGATTTCAAGACCATCAGGATCTCCTTGCAGCATAGGGTCAAACAGCACACTATTAAGAGTTGTTACCTGTTTTACATTATCTAAATACGCATTTTTATCAACTGGCTCTAGCCAAACAGATTGCCATATACCAGAACATCTTTCATAATGTTCATGACCACCTGACTGTTTTCCCAAAGATTTAAAAATGCTTTTTTGAGGATCGAAAACCTTTACGGTTAAATCATGTTCTTTACCATCAGAAACATATTTTGACACATCAAAAGTAAACCGGTCATATCCTCCTTTATGCGCTCCTATTTTTTTACCATCTATCCATACGGTCGTTTCATAATCTGAGGCATCAAAATGGAGCAATATTCTTTTATCCTTCCAATTTTTAGCGACATTTATCTTCCTGTGATAGAATATGGCCTCATTATCTGATACTTGTTTGTTTATACCAGAGAGACGCGTTTCAACGGTAAAGGGAACCAGTATTTTCTCTTCCCATTGTAAACCTTTAGCATTACTGAGTTCATTTAAAGCAATCTTGACATCCCACAGTCCATTTAAAGAAGCCCATTCCTCTCGTTTAAATTGAGGTCTGGGATATTCCTGCCATACATTCTGTGGGGTAACCTTTTCAGCCCAGGTAGTTAGAATGGTCTCGGGTTCAGCTTTTTGTTGGCCGTACAAAGTGATTCCTAAAAAAAGGGCAACAATGGAAAGTTTTAATTCATTTTTACACATAGATTTTAAATGCTAACTAAGCTTAATTCAGCTACTGTTTATTGAATACTTCGATTGGCAAAACTGAATATCAAAAAAAAATTAAATGCCAATTACTTATTGTAGATTACTTTTCTTTTCCTTCTTTTCCATCATTTTAAGATGTTCCTCAGCTTCATTATGATATGGTGACCAATAATTTTTAGGGTCCTTCTTAATGCCATACCGGCGATTTGCGGTAGGATGTGGGCGGGGCAATGGATCCTGAGCGCGTAATTCCCACGCGATCAAATCTTCAAGAAGCTCTGTTTTCTTATCCTTATATTTTGGATCTTCATAGAGATCATTTATTTCTGAAGGATCTTCTACCAGATTATAAAGCTCACCCTGGCTTTGCATGTCATAAACTAATTTATAATCTCCTTTACGCAGCATCCTCAATCGCCCACTTTGAGTCCAGGTATTGAGTTCATCTGCTGCTGTCCTCCCTTTTGTAACAGTGCCATCATCTTCATAGGGATCGTATTCTTCAAAATTTACATAACGCAGTCCTCCATAACCATGCTGTACCATTATACTTGAAAATTCCTCTTTAGGATACTCTTTACCCTGTAACATAGGCCATAAACTACGCCCCTGCACACCATCCGGAAACTCAACGCCCAGCATATCACAAATCGTGGGCATAATATCTATATTGCTTACATGGGCTTCATGTGGGCCATTGCTTTTTGCAATACCGGGACCATACCATATCATAGGAATGCGTGTAAGACATTCTGGCACTCCAGCGCCTTTTTTGATCAATCCATACTCTCCTACATAATCACCATGGTCTGCAACAAAAAGAATCACTGTGTTTTCTAGTTCGCCAGTTTTTTTAAGATGTTCCACAAGCCCCTTAATCTGATCATCAATAAGGCGGAGCATCCCATAATAATTACTCCGTATGCGGGGTATTTGCTTTTCATAATCACCATATCCTTTTTTAAGGATTTCCTTTTCAACGACATACATATTGCCTTTTTTAGTTATGGTCTCTGGACCGGCAATTACGGGTGGTAATGATTCTGGTGGAAACATAGAATAGTAAGGCTCTGGCGCCTGATACGGATTGTGCGGCTCTGGGATGGATACCCACATGAAAAATGGCGAACCTTCATTTGCCATTTTATCTGCAAAACCTTCTGCACTATTTATAATCTTTGCTGGCATCTGATCACGTATAGGAAAAGGGGTGGCTTCTTTACTCATATAGAAATTGGTCTCATGCAAAAATTTGTTGAAATCCTTTTCCTCTTTTGTTTGCGGATTGCCAGTACCTAAATGATTATAATCCTTATAAAAATCCAAGTCTTTATTGGGCTGAAGATACGTATGGTTTTTTCCTATAAGGGCGGTTTTATATCCCTGTTCCTTTACTACTTGAAATAAATCCTTTGTAAAAAAAGCATCTTTCCCATTCATATTACTATTCACTCGTGTAGCGCTGGGAAACCTGCCGGTGATCATTGATGTCCTGCTGGGCACACATGCCGGCATGGCACAATATGCTCTGTTAAACCATGTTCCCTGGCTTGCCAGACTGTCAAGAAAAGGTGTGGTATCAAGACCAAAACCTTCCCTTTTACTTGCATCTGCCCGCCACTGATCTGCAAGTATCAATACAATATTGGGTTTCTTTTTTGCGCTTTTTGCACTTTGGTCTTGACCCATAAAAGGAATCATTGCCAGCACAATAAGTGTAAAGGCCTTTACTCTAGTATAACTTTTCATAAGAAATTATTTTTGCTTTCGCGAAAATCACTTTTTTTGATTTTTCCTCTTCGGAAGCACATTATGTGTCTCAGCCCATTCTTGCCAGCTGCTTTCCAGCTCTTTTACTTTATCAGGATACTGAGAAGCTAGATCGTTAATTTCGGTAGGGTCATCCTTAAGGTTATAGAGATGCCAGTTTTTATCATTATTACGGGATCTTGCAACTAGCTTCCAATCACCGGAACGGGAATATTTTGCGCCAAAATGCTCATTGAACAACATGGTATGTCCCGCACGTTCGTCCCCTTTTAATATGGGCACAAGGCTTAAGCCCTGTACGGGAGTAATATTGTTATTATTATAGGTCTTAGGATACGTTGCATTAGCGAGCTCAGTAAATGTGGGCATAAAGTCCATTACATGTGCTACCTGAGGTGTGATAGTCCCCTTTTTTGCTTTAAGCCCCTTAGGCCAAAAAGCGATCATGGGCGTATGGACACCGCCTTCATAAGACTCAGACTTCCAGAACTTAAATGGGGTGTTTGCCACATTTGCCCATCGCTGTCCTATTGAAGAATAGGTAGTTTCTGGACCGGGCATTGCCTGTTTATCAGTTGAATAAACAATTTCTTCGCCTTCCCGGGTCTCGCTGGGCCTATCAAAACCAGGACCATAAGCAGCAGCGTTCTCTGCGCTTGCACCATTATCACTTAAGAATACGATAAGCGTATTGTCCAGCTCGCCACTTTCTTTTAGTGCTTCAATGATCTTACCGATACCCTGATCCATTCTATCTACCATGGCTGCATGAACGGCCATTGCGCGGGCATCCCATTCCTTGTCTGGGTTGTCTTCCCATTTTAGGTCATCATTCCACCGAGGCGAGAGCTTTACTATTGAAGTATCGATCACGCCCAGCTTGGCCATTCTGGCATATCGTTTTTCGCGAATGCTCTCCCAGCCTTCTGTATATGTATTCTCATATTTTTTAATATCCTCCTCTGGTGCCATTAACGGCCAGTGAGGGGCCGTTTCTGCAACATAAAGGAAGAATGGCTTATCTTCTTTGCTATATTCTTTAATGTATGCCACCGTACTGTCACTTATAGCATCTGTATGATAATAATCATCTGGTACATCCGCTACGGGATCTGTACCGTTAACAAGGCTAAAGGGATCAAAGAAATCAACTACGCCCCATATGTTGCCATAATATTTTTCAAAACCACGATTAGTAGGGTATTGCTCAATGGGCGAAAACAATGGGTGGGATTCCTGATGATTTAACCAGTTGAGCTGAGCCTCAGGAGTTTCTTGTACAACTGTATTTGACACATGCCATTTCCCGGCCATTGCTGTGTGATATCCCGCAGACTTAAGTACCTCTGCAAGGGTTACCGCATTTTCTGTAATATGCCCTCTATAACCGGGCAGGTTTCTATCTGTTGTCATTTCACCTATCCCAGCTTCATGATTATAAAGTCCCGTAAGAAGTGAAGCACGACTGGGACAACATCTTGAAGTATTGTAAAATTGTGTGAAACGCATACCGTTATCGGCAAGATAATCCAAATTAGGAGTATTGATTTCTCCCCCATAGCAGCCTAGATCAGAATAACCCAGATCATCTGCAAGTATTACTACGATGTTAGGTCTTTCATCTCCTGAAGCGGAAGATTTTTCTTCTTGCTCTGGTTTGCTTTTACAACTGGTTAGCGATAGCGTTGCGAAACATAATACAGCAATGCTATTTCGTAAAGGGTTGAACATAATGGAATTTTTTGTTAAAAGAGGTTTATAAATATCAATGGTATTAATTATGTGATTATAATTTGTTATTCAGTTTTAAAACTTGCCTTGGGCAGCACTTATGATATTTCTATTTAGATCAATCCAGTTTTCCTTGTACCAGGACATAGGTTTAAACTCGTCATGCAGTTGAGACATTTTATCATTCATTTTTTTCTTTAGTAATGCATACATTTTTTTATATTGTTCATTACCGATCAGATTTTTAGTCTGTAAAGGATCATTCTGGTTATCAAACAAAAGCTCCTTCCCGTTCTTTAGATACTTGGCATATGTAAAACGCTTAGTCCTAACCGCCCTCCATTCAAAGCCATCTTTCCATAAATAAGTATGCCCCATGCCTTGCAGGAAAGCAAAAGCGGGTTGGTTTCCGGTTTTGCCCAGGCAAATATGGCTCATGTCGATACCTTCAACACCATTAGGGATTTTACATCCTGTCAAACCTAAGATTGTGGGCATGATATCTGGTGTACCAAGCAAAGCGTCAGTGCTTAATCCCGCTGGGATTTTTGCTGGCCAGCGGATCAAAAAGGGGACCCTTGCTGCACTTTCATAGAAGGTAAGTTTATATACCCTTCCGTTTTCACCAAACATCTCACCATGGTCTGAAGTAAAAACCACAATGGTATTATCATCAATATTAAGTTCTTTTAGCTTTTTGAAGAGCCTGCCCATATATTCATCAATACTCGCAACCATTGCATAATATACTCTTTTTTGCTCAGGGATATTTTTTTTCCAATAGGAGAGCCACCGCTCGGGATCTGTATTTCTGTCCATATAAGGGTCGGGGCTATCCTTCCAAGTCTCAGGGAGGTAAAACGATTCATCCTTGAACTCATCATAGAATTCTTTAGGCACGTTATTCTTATGCCAGGGGTCATGTGGTACACCGATGCTCAAAAAAAGTGCAAAAGGATTATTATCTCCCCCTGCATTTCTAGATATAAAATCCATTGCCAGATCAAACTGGGCTTCTGGTTCATATGGCTTATTGTATTTTATTTTTTTGGGTTTATCCTTAAAATAATAGCTGTCATAATTTTCATGGTGAAAATTATAGGCAGCCCAATATCCATCAAATCCCATCCTGTATTTCCCAAGGGGTATATAGGCAGCTTTTATACTATTGTGATTTCCAGGTGTATTAGACCATAGGTGCCATTTACCTATGTAGCCTAATTCATACCCACTTTTTTTTAAGGCTTTCGCCAAAGTTTCCTGATTCGGGTTCATTCTGAGTTCATTGGTCACCATCCCAGTGCTGGAGGAATATTTGCCTGTGATTAAGGACGCCCGGTAAGGGGCACAAACAGGTGTGGAGGATATTGCATTATAAAAATTGAGCCCTTCAGAGGCCATTTGATCAATATTAGGGGTTTTACTCTAAAGTTTCCCGAATATCCCATCATATCATGACGCAATTGATCTGTCAAAACATAAATGATATTAGGTTTTCTAGATTGGGCCGTGGTATAACTTGTAGTCATTACCACCATATAAAATAATGTCAATATAGAAAACCTTAATTTCATCTTAATATCCGTCGTTTTGCATCAACTCGCTGTTACTGTTCAATTCTTGTTGGGGGATGGGAAACAGTACTTGGTAATCCTTTGCATTTTTACCTCTTGCTTGAGCATTTGAGATATATTCACCGTTTCTTATCAAATCTTCCCTTCTTTTCCCTTCTGTATAGAATTCCCAACCTCTTTCTTTAAGGATGATATCGTTGAAATTTGATTCATTTCCCGCTTCAGCAAGAGTATATCCTGGCAGGTTTGACCTTTCACGTACCTGATTTACGAGATCCACCGCCTCTTGTGTAGGGCTGCCGTTAACATGATTGAGGGCCTCTGCACGGGAAAGGAGGATATCAGCATATCTTACAATTATCTGATCATTGCCCGTGTCATTTTGTAGGGCATTCTGATCAAAGAACTTCAGAGACCTGCTATCATCCGGGTTGTCCCTTAAATTCACCATCTGCCCGTTCATCTTTTCATAGACCTGAACGATCGCCTGAAGGCGTGCATCACCGGGATCAAAGGAATCTACAAAGGCATCCTGTAACCTATATTGAGTTGCCCAGTTTTTCATCTGGCCGTTCACAAAAACAAACTCCGGTATATTTGGCGCCCTTTTAAACCCCGGGGGGAAGGCGCCATTTTGAAACCAGCTACTATCGGGACCTCCTTGATTTATTGAAGACCAGGCAACGATCATTTCCCTGTTCTGCTCATTTTCTATAAAGAACAGTTCCCTGTAGGTAGGGTACAGCTCATAGTAATTCAGATCCATCAATTGCTTGGAGGTATTTACAGCTTTCTGCCACTGTTTTGTGTTCAGGTAGAATTTTGTCAAAACGCCCAGTGCCTGGCCCTTATTGGCCCTGCCGAAATACTCCTCCCCGCCGGGGGCCGGAAGATCTGCCACAATATCGGTAAGTTCTGACGCTATAAATGCTTCGATCTCCTCGGCACTTGCCCTGGGCAGACCTCCCTCCTGAGTGCTGCCGGTCCTTAGCGGCACACGGCCAAAGTAGTTATACAGTGAAGCATATTCAAATGCCCTTAGATATCTCGCTTCCGCAGAGATTTCCCTTTTAAAATCCGGATCAAAATCCCCGGCTTCCAGGCTTTCCAAAACGATATTCGCATCACGGATGGTAAAATAGGATTGGTTCCATAGGTATTGAATACGGCCGCTGGAAGCATCCACTGTAAAATTGATAAATTGGATAAGATCCCTATTTTCATTTCCACCCGTATTGTAGGAAATATCAGTAGAAACTTCATTTTCCATTATAACATCTTTCCATAAATCGCCGCGATTGTTCGTATTATAGGCAGAAAAGAGGACGGCCTTTACCCCATCTGCACTGGCGGCAATTGTTTCTGATGCAAAACGGTCTGTAGGGATGGTCTCAAGATCCTTTTCACATCCCATAAACATTAGTGCTATCGATACGATCAAAAGCTTTGAGAGTCTATATAGATTTTTCATTTTTAAACTTTTAGAGTTATTATTCGATTAGGCATCAATTAAAAACTGACATTAATTCCCACCAAATATGTTCTTGAAAAAGGATATGTATTGTTATCGATCCTCAAGACATCGCTGCCCGCAGTATTTGCAGAAGGATCAGCTCCAGAATAATCGGTTATTGTAAACAGGTTTTGACCAGTTACATAGACATTCAATCTACTAAAAAAAGAAATATTATCCATAGGAATATCGTACGCAAGTTTTGCAGATTGAAGCCTAAGATAAGATGCATCTTCCACAGTCTTTGTATTTACCAACCTTTGCCCTTGAGCATTGGGATTGACAAAAGATGGATATTCATTGGTAGGATTTTCTGGTGTCCACCTGTTTATGTAAGGTTTTGCAAATTTATTTCGGCGGAAGCTAATGGGGAAATAAGTATCAACCAGATTATTGTTGAGTACCGAAATCCCATGCACGCCCTGTAGATAAAAACTTAACGAAAGTCCTTTGTATTTAAAGGTATTTGTCAATCCCCAGCTATAATCGGGAAAAGGCTGGCCTATAATTGTACGGTCATCCGCATTGATCGTTCCGTTATTATCTATATCCCTATATTTTAAATCCCCCGGTGAGACACCAGTATCCGTTGTGGAAAAATCATCACCTTCCTGCCATACACCATCTACAATATAACCATAGTATGAGTTTAGGGGATCTCCCGGACGAATTATACTTACACCTCCGGTAAATCCTGATCCTCCGGTTATTATGCTTTCAGCCGAACCAATATTCAAAACCTCATTTTTTATCGTGGTAAAATTTGCTACCACATCCCAGATAAAATCTGGTGTTTTTACGAATTTTCCTGAAATTGATAGTTCTAACCCGGTATTCCTCATACTTCCGACATTAGTGGTAATGCCTGTAAAACCGGTATTGGGAGGGAGGGGTTCCCTAAGGAGCAGGTCTGAGGTTTTACGGTTGTAGTAATCTATTGTGCCTGAAATTCTATTCTTAAAGAGACCAAAATCAATCCCTATGTCCAGTTGATTTGCCGATTCCCATTTTAAATCTGGATTAGGAGCTGTAGTACCTGGATTTATGGTAGTATATTGGTTATTGCCAAACACAACATTACCGCCAGTGTCAAAAGTTGATATATAAAGATAATTTGCAATATTTGCGTTGCCTATTACGCCGTAACTTCCCCTCAATTTCAGTTCCGAAAGAGTCTCGCTATCTTTTAAAAAGTCTTCTTCCTGTAATTTCCAAGCAATTGCCCCCGAAGGAAAGTACCCAAATCTGTTATTAGGCCCAAAACGCGAAGATCCATCAGCCCTTAAAGATGCCGTTAATAGATATTTATTGTTCAACGAATAATTAACACGACCCAGAAAAGAGCCAAATTTGGCAGCTTGACTACCGCTCCCTAAATTATTTAAAGTTGGGTCTCCACTACCTATGCCATCCGTTTTTAAATCTGGTAATACAAACCCTCTAGCATCACCACTAAATGATGTTGAACCAAATCTTTCATAAGTGGCGCCCACAACGGCATTAACGTTATCATCGCCAAAATCCTTATTGAAGTTAAGAGTGCCTTCAACCAAGAAGTAATCCCTTCTCTGGGTAATGATTGATGCAAGACCTCCAAAGGCGCTTCCGGTAAGAGTGTACGGCTCTACAAAGACATCACGCCTCCCATTTGTAACATCGGCACCCAACTTGATTTTTGCCGAAAGGGAAGGCACTAAGTAGTATTCCCCATAGATATCCCCATAGGTCCTAAAGTCATTAGAATAGGCATTCTCTCCATTAAGTAATGCTAAGGGACTATCCATGGGCAAAAGAAATTCAGCCCTATTGTAGTCTCCATTTTCATCATAAGGCCTGACCGTGGGGTCATAATTTATCGCGGTATAAATCGCCCCTGCCTCTGCATTGATGCCTGTACCGTTAGAGGCATAATCGTTATAAATATAGGAGGTGTTAAGGTTAACACCAAAAGAGTATTTTTTATCTTCCTTCACACTAAGATTTATCCTAGCGTTATATCTCTGGATTCCAGAATTTTTTACTACTCCTTCCTGATTGAAATAGTTTAATGAAGCGAAGTAGCTTATTTTATCGCTCCCACCAGAGAAACCTATGTTATGGTTTTGAATGATTGCATTGCGGTATAATTCATCTTGCCAGTCTGTCCCATTACCTTGAATTTCCGTTACCCGTTCTCCTTTACTGCCACCTCCATCATCAATGATATTATTAAGCACTCTCATATAATCCTGAGCGTTTAAAAGGTCAAGTGAATTAGCTACAGTCTGTATACCTGCATAGGTATCATATGTTACCTTAAGGCTTCCGCTTTTACCGGATTTGGTTGTAATAAGGACTACCCCATTAGATCCCCTTGAACCATAAATTGCAGTAGAAGAAGCGTCTTTTAGAATCTCAATCGAGGCTATATCTTCAGGATTCAGGCTATTAAGGGGATTTCTGGCATTTTGACCTCCTACAAAGCCAGCTCCTCCACTTCCTGCCACAATACCATTGTTAACAGGAACCCCATCAATTACATAAAGAGGATCATTACCCGCAGAGATTGAGCTGGCACCTCTAATGTTTACTGCCATCGCACTACCGGGCTCACCACTCTTTTGATAAATCTCAACACCAGCGGCACGCCCTTGCAGAGCCTGTTGGACGGAAACATTAGCACCACTGTTAAGTTCATCTGCCTTAATGGATGTGACAGACCCTGTTAAATCACTCTTTTTTACTGATCCGTAACCAATTACCACAACTTCATTAAGGGATTGTTGACTGGTTTGTAGGGTTACACTGATGGTTGATTTTCCATTTACAGGAATTTCCTGTGAAGTAAAACCTACATAGCTAAAAACTAAAATTGCCTTTTTGCTATCGAAATCGATTTCGTATTTTCCGTCAAAATCTGTCTGTGTTCCATTAGCTGTATTCTTAACCAATATACTCACCCCTGGAAGTGGCATGCCATCATCTGAAATAACATTCCCGGTTATAGTTGTAGTTTGACTTAATAAGGATATACTTATCAAACTAAAACCCAAAAACAAAAGGGCTTTAAACCGTTGTCGATATAGTTTAATTGTTTTCATAAAAAGTTAGAATTTTTGGTTGTTAAATAAATTTATGAGCATTTTATTTTTTTTAGATTAGTAGACTGAAGGCATAATCAGAATAAATGGATGTAATAATTAAGTTTATAAAATCACTTTAAAATAATTCTCAAAACCTATAAGGTTCAAAAGAAAATAAAATGAACTTCCTAAAACATTTATTTCCTTTTTAATACGCATACATCCCAAAATCAAATTCAGCATCTTTTTTTAGGTCTATAATTTCCATGACAATGGTATTATCACCTTCTTTTAAGACTGAAATATAGTCGCTAAGATTGATCTCATCATAATGCCGCTTAGTCCGTAAAAATTCATCTATCACGGGTTTTCCATTGAGGTAAATCTTTATATCTCCTACACCATAAAGACGTATTTGTAAATTCTCAGGAACATCATTAAGCTTAAATTCTTTCATTAACCAGGCATTTTCACCTTTTTCAATCTTGACCGTCCCACTTATGGTTTTTGATCCTTTTTTAAATTTTGAATCCAGGTCATCTGGCCTTTCGTTAGAAACAAACATTTTTTGAGGAGCAACCTCAGAATCGGGAAGTATATCCATTGTTTTAACCGGCTTGTGAAACATAAGCTCATTTATTTCCTTTAAATCGCTTACATCCATTTTTACTTTTTCCCTATCATAGGTGATGAGGCCATTTACCTCTCCCTCAACATCTGTAGTCTGTGTATAAATGGCAGCAGAAAGTCCTTGATTAACCATAGGGGCCATATTGTGAATTAACTCAGCATATTGTTTTTTTAATCTTTTACCAGAATCATAGGTCCTATAGCCCCAATTGCGCATTTTGGGATTCCATAGATGATCTTTAATTGGTAATCCCAAACCACCAAACTCTCCTAAGACAATTATTCTTCCAGGATTTTGCGCTGCGGGCTCCATACCCGGACCAGGATAATGGTGTGCATCATTCATATCGCCCACACCTCTGTCTGTCCATCCCGAAACACCATCAACCAGACGGGTAGGATCGTATTTTTGAGTCCATTTTACAATGCGTTCTGTATCATATTGACCCCATCCCTCGTTAAAGGAAACCCATGTTACAATAGATGGAAAAAATTTTAAGTGGTCGATAATTGACTTCCATTCTCTTTCATAGTCTTTTGCAGAGGCGTCTGGTCTTATCCAATCCTCTCCTGCCATTGGCTTTACATGCTGGGTAGCATTTTTTGCAGTTTCAAAGCCTGCGACCATATCCTGCCAGATAAGCAAGCCTATTTTATCTGCATAATAATAATAGCGTGAGGGCTCAACCTTAATATGTTTACGCAACATATTAAAGCCCATTTTTTTAAGCATATCCATATCATAGCGCATAGCTTCATCTGATGGGGGCGTAAGTAAGCCTCCTGGCCACCAACCCTGATCTAAGGTTCCGAACTGAAAACGGGGTTCATTGTTCAAAAACAGTCTTTCATAGCCCAATTCATCTTTTTCCTTTGAGATTTTGCGCATAGCGAAATAGGACTGAACTTCATCTATACTTGTTCCATCTTCTTCAAGCGAAACCTTTAATTGATAAAGAAAAGGGTCTTCTGGGGACCAAAGCTTTGGATTGGGAATATCTATTTCAATTTCTTTGTTTGCAGTTGCGGTTTTATTTGCAATGACTTTTCCATCACGTATTACCTTAATTTGCAATTTTGTGTTTTCGGTACCTGCCTCAACCTCATTCTTGATAGTAACTTTATCGTTATCAATATCAGCTACTGGATTTATGGCTTTTATGTACGTTTTTTCTACTGGCTCGAGCCAAACCGTTTGCCATATTCCTGTTACGGCAGTATACCAGATTCCTTTAGGTTCCAGAACTTGCTTGCCCCTGGGCTGCATCCCCGTATCAGTAGGGTCCCAAACAGAAACATTAAGTTCCTGCTCACTGTTTCTTTGTAGAAAGGGAGTGATATTAAAAGTAAAGGGGTCGCTGCCACCTTCATGGCTACCTACCTCTTTACCATTTAGCCAGACCTTTGTTTTCCAGTCTACGGCGTCAAAATGAAGCAGTATATTCTTACCATCCCAGTCTTCAGGCAAAACAAAGGTTCTAGAATACCAAACTTGATCCTCTGGGAGTACTTTTTTTTGTACTCTGGACAGGGATGATTCTACACAAAAAGGCACTAATATTTTTCCATCAAAACTTTTGGGTAAAGCGGCATCCTTTTTTACAATTGCGTAATCCCAAAGACCGTTTAGGTTCATCCATTCTTCACGTTCCAATTGTGGTCGAGGATACTCTTTCCAAACATTTTTTTCGGTTATATTTTCTGCCCAGCGGGTTTTAATTTTTGATTCCGTTTCACCTTGGGCAAATAGGTTTAGTATAAAAAACGGAATTAGGAGGAAAGTAAATTTTAATCTCATTTTGAATGATATTGTTAATTGCAGTTAATTACACAATTTTAAGTCTACAATCTGTAGTATTCTATCACTTTTGTGGCAAATACTATAACAATTTCGTAAAACTGATATTTTTTCAAAAAACGAAAAATTCAGATGTATTTCAGCTTGTTAAAGTTAATAAAAACTGATTTTCAATAATTTATGGTTCTGGCTAAGTACAAATATTGGGAATATTGAGATATCGCCAATACTTATACTTAGCCATAATTCCCGAAAGATCGGCAATGAGAAAGAAGTCAGTTTAAATAAGCTCTTAGGCCTTCTGGTGGGGCATTATGCTATCAAGGAATTCTGAAGGTGTCATCTTGAACTGCTCAGAAAAACAACGTGAAAAATAAGACGGTGAGTTGAACCCGCTCATGTAGGTTACTTCAGATATGGAGTATTCATTTTGCTTTAATAATTTCGCGGCATGTTTTAAACGAAGGAGCCTGATAAATTCATTGGGTACCTTTCCTGAAATTGATTTGAGCTTTCGATGAAGGCTAGAGCGGCTCATGCCAAGTTCTGAGCTCAGTTCTTTAACAGATAGTTTAGAATCTGTTATTCTTTCTTCTACAATTTTGGTTATTTTTTCAAGGAATTTTTGTTCTCCCACATTTTCTGTAAGGGTATCTGTAGAAAGGAATGGGTGACTGGCAAATCTTTCTTTTAAGTTTGCTCTTGATTTTATAAGATTTTTAGTTACAGCCATCACATGCTTCCACTTAAATGGTTTTGTAATATAGGCATCGGCACCGCTCTGTATCCCAGCAATTTCAGCTTCAGAATTTGTTTTTGCAGTAAGCAAAATAATAGGAATATGGCTATTTTCTGGTGATGATTTTATTCTTTGACAAAGTTCTATACCATCAACTTCTGGCATCATAACGTCTGAAAGCACAAGGTCTATCCTATGGTTCTGAATAATCTCCCAGGCTTCTGCACCGTTGTTTGCCCGATAAACATTATAACCATCCTGTATTAGGTTTTGATCAAAAAAGTCCAGTAAAAATACATCGTCCTCGACTACAAGTATATTCTCTTTTGCCTTTCTATTTCCTTCTATATTTTCAGTATTTTTTAATTCCTCATCTTTTTTCTGCAATGATTTACCCTGAGGTTTGTTGGCTTTCTCCTGTAATGGTAGAAATATCTTAAAAACTGTATTTACATCTAATGTGCTTTCGACTTCAAGATAGCCACTATGTTTTTCAATAAGCGATTTTGCCAGCGACAAGCCTATACCCGTCCCCAGCAGATTTGCTGATGGGGTATTGCCCGAGACTTTAAAGTATTTTTTAAATATATTCTGTAACTCTTCTTCTGGGATTCCTATTCCATCATCCTTGATCGTTATTAGGGAAAATTCCTTACCGGAAGAATGTGTTACCGGCTCTTGAATACTAATCCTGATTTCAGAACGGGTAAACTTAAATGCATTTATGAGCAGGTTGTTAAAAATCTTGGTCAAAGCTTCTGGATCTGCCATAATTTGCTGGTGACCTACCTTTGTACTCATCGTAAATTTGATATTCTTTTGATATTTCATTGCTGAAAAGCGTGAGTAGATCCCCTGAAGCAATAGGACCAGGTCTACTTCCTCTTTTCTAATTTCATAAATATCACTTTCAATCCTTCTAAAATCAAGTAATTGATTAACCAGGTTGATCAATCTTTTTGAATTTTGATCCATGATCTTCAATGGATTGAGTATTTTTATAGGCAGGGAACTGTTTTCCATCAATTTTTCTAGCGGTGCAGTAATAAGGGATAGAGGAGTTCTTATCTCATGTGCCATCGTGGTAAAGAATTCTATTTTTTGATTATAGAACTGCTTTTCATGCGCTACACTAAGTTCCTGAAGCCTTATTCTATTTTTGCGTTCTGCCCTGTCCATGAGTACTTTTCGCGCAAGCAGAATCATAAAGAAAAGTAGAATGGAATATAGCAGATATGCGACGGGATGCATATAAAACGGAGGATCTATTGTAATACCCATACTTTTAATGGGTCCATCCCAATTCTTATCATCATTAGTTGCCTTTACCCTAAAAGTGTAATCCCCTGGGGGCACGTTTGTATAAGTAGCTTTACGCTGGGTGCCCACATAATTCCATCTTTCATCAAAACCTTCCATTTTATAGGCGTATTGTATTTTTTGGGGGCTTTCAAAATTAAGGGCGGCATATTCAAAACTCATAACAGACTGATCATGTGCTAGTTCAATATGATCAGTATAATTTATAGTGTGTGAAAGTATTTTCTGATCTGGTTGATCTAAGGTGATATCATCATTGAATAATTGAAAATCATTGATTACAATATTCCCCTTAAACGGTCGAATATCTACACTGTCTGGATAAAATGTATTGAAGCCATTGATACCGCCAAAGAACATCTTGCCATCTGAAGCTAGGTAGCCTGCATTGTAATTAAACTCATTGCTTTGTAGGTTGTCCCACTTGTTAAAATGGGTGACTTTTTCAATATGTGGGTCAAAATGATATATGCCATTATTTGTGGATAGCCATAAAGTCCTGTCATCCTGTTGAAGTATATCGTACACAACATTGGCATCAATACCGTGCTTCTTGCCATAGAGTTCAAAGGATTTATCCTTAAAACTGAATTTAACAAGACCATTCCCTTCAGTTGCAAGCCACAGATGTCCTTCATGATCATCCAGAATTGCAAAACGACCAACACCTGAGAAACCTATTGTATCCCTAAAATTATACTTGATCCATTCTCCGGATTTCTTTCTTTTTCCATATAGTTGCCCTCCATAAACTGCAAACCACATGACTCCAGTATCATCTTCATAAATATCAGTAAGAAATTTTTGTCCCAATTCGCTCACTTGCGTGAAACTTCTGGTTGCTTTGTCATAAACATTAAGACCGTGTGATGTTCCTACCCATAAAACACCATCCTTGTCCTTATAGATACAATGAACATTATTGCCGCTTATATGATTAGGATTGTTTCGTCTATTATCATAGACCTTAACCTTTCCTGTTTTCTTATTATAGATATTAAGCCCACCAGAAAAGGTCCCAATCCATAATTCATCACCCACATCTTCAAGCGAGAGAATATTAAAATAGGAAAGGGGGTCCTGATAGGACTTAAAAGGGTATTTTTTAAAGGTTTTTGCATTGGCATCATAATAATTAAGACCTGCATCTTCTGTGCCTATCCAGAATTGCCCGGGTTTATCCTCTTGTATGGCGCTTACCCCACCTCCTGATAAATTGTTTTCACCCTGGCCCGGATAAAATCGCTTAAACCCGCTGAAATCATTAGAGTAGTAACTTAAACCTCCAAAATAACTCCCTAGCCAGATGCCATTATTATTATCTCTGAATATACTATATATAGCATTGCCACTTAGACTATGAATATCACTGGGATTATGAACATAGTTTGTAAAGGTTCCGGCAGCAATATTAAAAATGTTGAGACCCTTTTCTGTCCCTATTAATAATTTATCCTCATCTACCTGTAGAATAGATCGTACTATATCACTACTGATCCCACTATTGTCCTTTAAATAAGATTTGAATTTTTCCTCTTCAGGTAACCAAAGGCTCAGCCCTCCACCAAAGCTTCCTGACCAGATCCGCCCTTTCTTATCGGTAAAAATTGTGAGGGTAAAAGAACTAAAGAGACCAGCTTCTTTGTTAATATAATTTTTTGTTTTTTGGGTTGTGGGGTTATAAAATATTATACCACGTCCAGCTGTAGCAATCCATAGATTACCTTCATTATCAAAGGCTATTTTACGTAACCTACTAAGTGCGGGAGCCATATGAACAATGTCGTTTTTATCCCGGTCATATTTAAAAAGTCCTCCACTGGTAACAATCCATATATTCTTCTCTTTATCTTCTTGCATGTCATTGACAATGACATTTCCTAAATTTTTAAAGCGAGAAAATTTCTCTGTCCTTAAATCAAGTGTATAGATTCCCCTGCTAGTTCCCAACCATACATGATCTTTGTCATAGGTCAGGAAAGAATGAATAAAATTATTGCCGAGGGAGTGGGGTGAATTACTAGAAAACTGGTAAGATTTAAATTCATACCCGTCAAAACGGCTTAGGCCATTGCGTGTGCCAAACCACATGTAACCCTGTCCATCTTGGCCAATAGACCACACGGTGTTAGAAACAAGCCCACTTTCTACAGAATAGTTTTTAAAAATAAGATCCTGCTGGGCAGCAGAATAACTACTGTACAGTATTGCAAAACAAACACAAAAAAACTTAACCATCTTTACAATTATCTTTATCCTTCAATATAAGTTTTATAAATGTTATTTACAGATTACCAAGTATCTGTTGTGATTCCTCTTTTGTAAACCACAGGCCGCATTAGTGGAGGTACCTTAAATTCTTTATCGCCTAGATCTTTATCTATCACCATATGCCATAAATGAGGATTTACATTAACTCCGCCAAAATTATCAAGACTATCTTTATAAAGCCTGGGCTGATTAAATAAGCTTGTAATCAAAATATCCTTAGAATCCTCAATATCAAAAATAGCTGTGGACGGGAAGGGAACAGTATTGCCCCCGTATCCCAAAAGCTGTATGTTTTGACTATTGCTGATCTTGATAATGGGTTTCCTAATCACCTCCCTGGAGGAGGTCAATACTACCGAAAATGGTTGTTCCGGATGGTGCAAAATATAAAATTTTAGGAAATCTTTTTTTCAATTTGTTCTTTTGCTGTGCTTATAAATAAAATACCTCAATTCATAATGTCTTTTATTTGAGTCCATTTTTTATCGCCAAGCGGCAGATCATTATTCTGTTTTTGGCCCGCTGTGCTTCTTCCATCTGATATGCATTTGCGAAGTAGTGATTTCAAGTGATTTTCGATAGCAATCTGAGAACCATATAAATTATGTTTTTCTGAAAAATCCTTTTCTAGGTCATATAGCTGATATTTTGGCAAATCTTTTACGGCACTGCTATTCGGCCTTGGGTTGCTCCACCCTCCTGATCCAGGACAAAAAATCATTTTCCATTTTCCTTCTCTAATAGCAAAGCTGCCGTTTATGGAATGATGAACCGTATAGCTTCTTTTATATTCTTCTGAAGTTTCTGGCAATAATATGGGAACAAGCGAAAAACTATCTTCCGCTTCATTATCTTTCAATTTAATATTTAAAATATCTGCACAGGTACGCATAAAATCAGTTGTGCAAATAGTAATATCACTTGTTTTACCTGGTTTTATCCTACCCGGCCATTTTACTATAAAAGGCTCACGGTGACCCCCTTCAAAAATATCAGCTTTATGACCTCTATAGCCTGCACTGGGGTCATGCCCCTTACTTTTCAGAAATGGATAATTAGAGTCCGGCGTGCAGCCGTTGTCACTGGTAAAGAATATTAAAGTGTTTTCATCAATCCCCTTTTCTTTTAATAATTGCTCTAATTGACCGATGTAATCGTCTATTTCCATCACATAATCAGCATAAGGGTTTAAACCGCTTTTCCCTTGCCATTCTTGAGTAGGTAACATGGGGGTATGAGGTGAAGGAAGTGCCAAATACATAAAAAATGGTCTAGTGCTCTTTACTTCATAGTTGATCTGGTCAAATGCCTTTTCAAAAAAATGGGGCAATACATCCTGATGTACAAAATGGGGAGCAGTAGGGCCTTTTCTCCACCAGCCATATTCTGTATTGCTTTCTGTAAACTTATTTGGTATTTCCGTTGTTTTTCCGTTTTCTACATACACATAAGGAGCCATATCTAAAGAAGCCGGTAAGCCATAAGTATAATCAAACCCTAGATCGTTGGGTCCATTAGAGATTGGTTTAGAAAAATCTATATGATCTACGCCCTCTAATGTTTTTGTTCCTGTACTGTCCTTCTCATGCTGCCAGTTCCAGCCAAGATGCCATTTTCCTATAAATGAAGTATGATAGCCATTATCTTTTAGCATTTTTGCTACTGTTGTTCGGGTAGTGGGGATAAGTGCTTTAGAATCCCCTCCCACAACACCACTTTTTAACGGGCTGCGCCAATTATATCTTCCGGTAAGTAGCCCATACCTGGTGGGGGTGCAAACCGCAGAAGAAGTATGCGCATCAATGAACTTCATTCCAGATGACGCCAGGGCATTTATATGTGGAGTAGCAATTTTGCTATCAGGATTAAAAGCCCCAACGTCTCCTATACCCATATCGTCCACCAGTACAAAAATAATGTTTGGGTTATCTATTTGATTTTTTACGGTTTTACCGCTTTTTGCTGAAGTAAACAATACAAATAGTACAAGGCACAACAGGTTTGAAGCTTTTCTGAATTTTATCATAATATGAAATTGAATATCAGTTTCTGTTTTTTCTGCTAAATACCTGTAACCAGACCTACATGTTATGTTGCAGCATTTTTTAAGTCCAGCAACCGCTATGTTTATGCTATAGATAAGACACGATACAGCGACAAATGCAGATCATTCTTTTATTTAATGATACATCATGCGTCCGCGTGATACGCGAGTTACCATGTTATAAGTAAGCTGGGCATACAAAGGCATCTAGCTTGAATATTATACCCCTAGTAAATTTATATCTATCTGTGGCAAGTGTCTCTAAAGATCAGTTTTTCTTGTTTTATAGATACCCGAATTTTAAAATCATGATTTCAAAAAAATGACGAGTGAAATTTTCAGCAATTCCAATAATCGGTTTTTGGTTTATCTTTTATTATTTTTTTAGACTTTCGTCTAAAAAAATTAAAAAGTGCCGCGATCAAATAGATTTTTTAAAATCACTCTTTTTCATATCCGGACCTGACCAATTTAACTCAATATCTTTTTTTGATTTTAGTTCATGTTCCCCTTTTTTTAAGGCAGCAACTACATAGTTAGAATACTCTTTTCCACTAACATTTCCAAAATATAAAGTCTTTCCATCTATATTGATCTCGGTATTTTTTTTGGTGTAGAAAAAGTAGTAACCATCCTTTTTAACTTTAAAATTCCCTGTATTTTTAGCCGAAAGAAAATCTAAATGCATGGAAACGGTCTTAGTAGAATTTAAGCGATTATGGGTGTGCTCGTTAGCTTCAAATTCAGTTTTTATACCTTCATCGCCGCAATAGCTCATCCATTCCTGTAGTTTTTGCCTCAACTCCTTGATTTTTTCTTTATATTGTGCTTCTTCTGCCAGGTTATTCATATTGTAGGGATCCTCCTCATCATCATAAAGCTCTATCGGCGGGCGGTGCTCATACTTTTGGGTCAAGGCCAGAAATTCGGGATTATTGCTTTGTTTCCACTCTTTGTAATAACCATCTCTCATTACCGTAGTGTTTTGAAAAGAGGCCTCTGGAGTAAGGTTTACAATGAGCCTGTACTTGCCATCAGAAACTGAGCGAATAGGAAAGTATTCAGCCCCACTATAGATCGTTCTGGTCGTTTGAAGCGAATAGGTATAATCTTTATGTTCCTTTTTACCTTCTAACAACACGGGCATAAGGGATGATCCATCAAGGTTTTCAATAGGTTTTCCGCCAGCGGCATCAATCATCGTGGGGACAATGTCGCTATACTCTACCAGAGCGTTAGTCTCGCTGCCGGGTTTTATCTTTCCGGGCCAATTGATAATTAATCCTGATCCCACTCCAGCATTGTAGCACGTCCATTTTGCAAAGGGCATACTGCTTCCCTGTTCGGTGGCAAACATGACAATGGTATTTTTACCAAACCCATTTTTTTTAAGCAGATTCATGGTATGCTTAATCTGGCCGTCAAGGTAATTTACCTCTGCAAGATATTTCCTGAACTGCTCTCTGGTCTTAGGTGTATCTGCCAGATACGGGTGAAGTGTTATTTTTTCCTTATCAAAAAGTTCAGGATTACCTTCGGTCCATGGGGAATGAGGGGATTTGAAATTTACAAAAAGCGCAAAATTCTCATTGTTGCCCGATACATCTTTAAGAAAAGAATCTACCTTGTTTAAATCAGGATCTGTTGTGGTACTGTCAGTCCCATCAATATATTCAAACGGAAAGACCTTTTTTGTCAAGATGTGTCTTTTGCCCGAAAGTGCGACCCTATAGCCCAACGGTTTTAAATATTGCACAACAGATTTTGTCCCTTCTTTTGCATAGGTATGATTAGGATAAGCCCCTGTTCTCACAGGATACATCCCGGTCAAAAGATTATGCCTTGTAGGTGAGCACATAGGGGCGGCTTGATAGCATTTATTGAACTTCATACCACTCCCTGCAAGACTATCTATCGTAGGGGTTTTTGAATCTACACTTCCATAGCATCCTACATCCCATCTGGTAAGATCATCTGCCAGGATAAAAATTATATTTGGTTTATCCTCTTCTACTTTCTCCTCAACGGTCTTATTTGCAGATGTAACCATCATCAGCATAAACAAACCAAAAATCATTTTTAATTTACCTGTTATCCTCATTTATCTTATGTCTTTGCAGAATTAATATTATCCATTTTTATGTTTTTGCTGCATAATTCCCTGAATTTTATCCCAGGGTTCAACTTGTTTATCCTTCGCCCAATTTTCCCACATTGCTACCATTTCTTTTACCTTTTCTGAATTTTCTCCCGAGATATCATTTTCCTCACTGCGGTCCTTAGATATATCATAAAGTTCCCAATGATTTTCGTCCTTTTTCTTCCATTCCATCACAAGTTTATAATTACCCAGACGAACAGCTTTATTCCCCTCATGTTCCCAGAAAATAGGCTTTGTGTGTATCTGCTCGTCCTGACCTTCTATTAGGGGTAAAAGGCTTTTTCCTTCCATGGGTGGTATTACATTTCCTTTGTAATTTTCAGGATATGTTGCTCCGGAAACTTCTGCAAAAGTCGCCATGATATCCGGCAGAAAACCATATTCTCTTACGGTCTTTCCTCGTTCTTCACTTTTAATATGTGAGGGCCAGTGAATTATTAAGGGGGTAGATATACCGCCTTCATGCAACCAGTGTTTATATTTTCTAAAGGGGGTATTTGACGCATTTGCCCAAGCTTGCCCATAGCTTAAGAAATACCCGGTTTCAGTCTCCAGATTTTTGGCTGCCCCGCCCCCCAGCATTCCACCTTCGGCGCAAGCCCCATTATCATCTAAGAATACGAGCAGGGTATTATCAAGCAGGCCTTTTTCTTTAAGGTGATCTACAAGTTTACCTACGTTCTGGTCCATACGGTCTATCTGTGCAGAATAAATGGCTCTTCTTAATGCCATTTCTTCCCTTTTCTTTGGGGTAAGGCTTTCCCATTCTGGAGAATCCTGATCAGAAAGGACAACATCCTCATTGATAATGCCCATTTTTTTCATCCGCTCATAGCGTTCTTTTCTTATTTCTCCCCATCCCTCAGTATAACGATCCCTATATTTGTCTATATCCTCTTCAGGCGCCTGTAATGGCCAGTGCGGTGCGGTGTAGGCGAGATATAGAAAAAATGGCTTCTCGTCCTTTTTTGCTTCAGAATCGTCTATGTATTTTATCGCATTGTCAGTAAAGGCATCCGTAGTGTAATAATCTTTATCTGTGATTTCTATTTGCTCATTGTCTACAGTAATCCCACGGGGCTCGACAGGTTGAAAATAATTTGATGCCCCGGCCAGAATGCCATAAAAATGGTCAAAACCTCTTTGTAGCGGCCATTGATCTTCCTTTTCCATTCCCAGGTGCCACTTTCCTGACATATATGTATTGTAGCCCGCTTCTTTTAAAAGCTCAGCTATTGTCACGTTGTTTCTGTTAAGGAAACCTCGATACGCCGGTAGCCCCATATCATGACCATCTGAGTTAGGTGGATTAGTCATATGGCCTATCCCGGTTTGATGCGGGTAAAGCCCCGTCAGCAGGGATGCCCTGGTAGGGCAGCAGCGGGCAGTATTATAGAATTGTGTGAACTTTAGGCCGTCCTTGGCAAGATGATCCAGATTAGGTGTGTGAACTTCCCCTCCATAGGCACCAATGTCAGAATAACCCATATCATCAGACATGATGAGAATGATATTTGGTTTCTGGGTATTTGCAGTTTCTTCCTTGCTACGGTTTTTTTCATTTGATGTTTTGCATGCGCTCAATGAAACAGCAACCACAAATAATGAACTGACAAGAAATTTTTTTTTAATATTCATAGGAATCAAAGCTTATATGTTTTTGCCGTATGGCCAAAGATACTATTATAGGTCTATGTAAAACTTATTATCACTAAATCGATTTCGTTTACTACACATTCATACCAGATTTAATATTTTTTCCATTTAAAATAAATGCTTTATTAAGAGTGAAGGATGAACATCCCAAATCGCCAGATAACGTTTTTCTGTCAATAAATATGGATGGCAGATTATAAGAAGTTTTTTTCTAATAGATAACCGGATGTCTAGTTATTTAAAATCAATTGGAAAATATTTAAACTCTTTGCCAAAGAAAGGAGAATAATCGATAAAATAGTTTCAATTATGTCGCAAAATATCAGAATAATGTCCCAGTTTAATTATTAGAATTCCCCGACGCACTGCATCGGTGATCTAGAGGAAAGTTTGAAAACCTAAGGTTTTCACAAAAATAAAAATTGAAGTATTGTAACTAATCAGCCTGTAATTTAGCGATTGAATTTAGTGCTACAAACACATTCTGTCCAGACTTTATGGTTGTGTCAATGACCGACCTAATGACGGCAAAGTTGAAAGCGCCCTGGAAAGACCTGAAAGCACCGGATATTTTCTGTTTGACCTTGATGTTTCGGATGCCTCTTTCCGAGCCGTTATTATCGGCGGGTACGTTGTTGTGGTGCAGAAAGCAGAGTATGTACCGGGGGATCTTACGCAGTTTTTCTGTATCCGGATAGCCAACCTGCCCTGCTGGGGCAACGCTCGATGGAGGAGCTCGTCCAGGATTTTCTCCAGTTGATCTCTGGCCTGGCTTTGCATAAAAGGGTCATGATCCATCTTTTCGGATAGTTCGATGGCATTTTTCAGCAGGTCTTTAAAGGCCGTTGCCCCATCGCTCTGATGGACCTGTTGGATATAATTGAACTCTCGGAACAAGTGTGCGATGCAGATCTGGTTGTCCTTTACCGCAGTTTTAAAATGTGCCGCCCAGCGGTCGTGTACAAGAACTGCATTTGGCAGGCCATCTGGAAATGCCTGCCCGATGGTCTGGTAGCCCCTGCTCGGCGCAGGAACGATATAGGTCAGTTTCTCATTTTGCCATACCCACATCCAATGGTTTTTGCCGTTTACTTTAACGCCGGTCTCATCAGTGCCAACAGTGCCCGCTTGTTCTATCCTGTTTTTGATTTCCTGGTGCATGGGCACCGCCTTTGCGGCGAAACGCTCCAACAGACCGACCACACCACCATGAGAGATGTCCAGGCCCATTGTCTGCCCAAAAAACTCAACTATACGGTTGTAGGGCATATATTGGCGAACGTTCAGATAGGCTATCAAGGTCTCTATATTGCTGCCATATTTAACGCTCCCGGTCACGTTTTCGGGGAATTCGCCACGGTTGAGGCAACCACAGGAACAGGTTTTTGAAAAGCTTTGATGCTCGGTACAGGTTGCCCTTGGCATCAGGATATCGATCACCTGTCGGTGGCTCATCTCGATAACGGGCCTGCCGCTCAGGTCTAGGCCACAACCGCTGCAATAAGCCGGTATATGGGCAATGATCTCATCTGGCGTGGCCGAAAGGGTCAAGGTTGTCCCTTCGTGACCGGGCTGGCCGCCAACTTTCTTATTGCTTTTCTCCCTCAGGCTTTGGTTGCGTTTGGGTTTCCCAAAATCGGTGGATGGTGGCATACTCGAATTGCCGCTGTTTTTGCCCTTCTTGTAAATGGAGATCTCCCGCTACAGCTAATCAACACGAAGCAGCAGAGTTGTTATTTGTGCCGCGTGTTGCTCAACAAGCTCGGTAAGGTGTTTTATAGTTTCTCTGTCGGTCAAAACGATGCTGCTTTTGTTGAACCAAAAATCGTTAGAATCTAACGTCCTGCCTATTTTGAACCGCTTGAACAACCAACAATCCGACTCGTTTTATAAACCTTTTGTTAACGGAACAATGATTTTCTAAAACCAATGTGGATAACTAACATTTTTTTAGTCTTGTGCTGATTAGTTACGAAGTATTTAATCGAATAAGTTGGATGTACGACATTTTTCCCTTTTAAGCGGCCTTTAGGTATAATTCCCTGATTTTGTAGGATTACCCGCTGGAAACCCCCTCTATGGTTCACTGCTGCCTAGAGAGCTTCATTCTCTACTGAATATCCCTATGTGCAGACTCTATTGCACCCGATCCTGCCAGCCGCCCTTTTTCAAGGTTATCGTGATACTGCAGCCCGTCTCTGTCGTCCTATACTGGTAGATCCATTTCCATATCCACCCTGCACCATCGGTTATAAAGAAAAGGGAGTTCAGATTTTCCAAGTGGCGATCAATCTTTTTGATTAAGTCCTCGTGCCCGCCCATATTGGGTGACATAGGCCTTGTTACAGTTTCGGGCTCACCCGCACAATTTCGTTGGATTGGCATATCCCGCTCAGTTTGCCCTCCTATCTGGTTCGGTACAAAATCCCGTCCACGCTGACATAATGGGTCTCGTTGGCTCTGTCAGGATCGTATTCCTTTTGACTGCCTTCCTCGATGACCCGGGTCTCCTCGTCCTGATCCACCGGCCGTAGCTGTGATAGACCCTTGATATGCTTTGCGTTGAAACTAGCGCCCGCCGAGCCGTTGATCACCTCCCACGCCTAAGCAAAGATCAGGTGCTGGCCAATTAAGCAAATTGTCTCCATGCCTAAGCTGCTGATGCCCATCGAACCTGGCGCAAGGGCGAGTATGTGCCGCCTGTAGATATCCAACTCCCAAATCTGGTTCGGCGTTTTTTTTTAATTATTGCCCTTGGGGGGCTTTGCCCACCGATTATGGAGTATCTCCCTCTCGACCTTCCCTATCATCGCAGCAGACGTGGATTTATATTTGTAGCATCCTCCATCTGTTTGGGATTTGACTCCCATTCTTTAAGTTGCCTTGAAAGTATTTTCGGTAGCGCGTTCTTAAAAATCCCTGGTTTTATCAAAAACACCACTTTTATTCATAATTGGGATATTTGTCGTACAACCAACAGAGGTTACCTCCTCCCATTACTGATAAATGAATATTTTTGGGAAATACTTATTTTTTCACAGTCGTTCCCACGTCTTTAGCTAGTTCTTCCATCTTTTTCTTCAATCGTTCGACGATTTCCGGTTTATCTTCTGCCTGGTTATAGAGTTCGGTAGGGTCATATTGCATATTAAAGAGTTGGGTTGTGCCATTTCCTACCCTTAACTTCCATTCTCCTACGCGAATCGCCTCCAGTTCATCCTTAAAGTAACCAAATTCCTTTCGGGGCGACTGTTTTTCTAAACCTGTTAGGAAAAGCTCCATATTCATACCATCTATTTTATAATCAGGAAGTTTACCTCCCCCAATTTTCAATAAGGTAGTAAACATATCCAAGCTGGTAACCAATTCATCTGAAACCTGGCCAGAAGCGATCTTACCAGGCCAACGAATCAATGCCGGTACGCGTGGCCCACCTTCATAAGTGGTATGTTTATACCCTCTCAAAGGACCCGATGAACCGGCATCCCATGGCTTGTTACCCGAGCCATGTCTTTTCTCCCGTTCTCTCCAGTCACTTCCTTCATGGTCCTCGGGTTTTTTAAACATACGAGCAGGAGCCTCCTGCCAAGGTCCATTATCAGATGCAAGAAAGACAACGGTGTTTTTTGTTAAACCTTCTTCATCCAGAGTCTTGAGAATTTGCCCAACACTCCAGTCAAGGGTTTCTATAATATCACCTCTTAATCCACCTTTGGATTTCCCATAGAATTCTTTTGTGGTGTGCAGCGGTAAATGGGCCATATTATATGCCATATAAAAGAAGAACGGCTTATCATCTTTACTGTGTTCTTTTATGAATTTCTCAGTTTCTGCCGTATATTTAACGGTTAGCGAATCTTGATTGACAGGGTTCTCTATCACTTTGGTATCTCTGTACATTACTAAAGGTTCTTCAGTATCTACATAGGGTTTCTTATAATCATTGGAATAAGGGAGCCCCAACCAGCTATCAAAGCCCTTATTGGTCGGCAAATACTTTTCAGGTTTATAACCAAGATGCCATTTTCCAGCCATACCTGTAGAATATCCAACGTCTTTGAGTATTTGAGCAATAGTCTGTATACTATCAGGAATTCCTCCCCGTCCATCTGCACCAGTGTGGCCATTAAAATCGGTTCTGGGTTTATAGCGTCCGGTCAACAATTCTGCTCGGGAAGGAACACACCAGGGGGCAGCTTCAAATGAGGTAAATCTCATTCCATCTTCGCCCAAGGCATTAATGTGAGGCGTTTTAATCGTGGGATTACCATAGTTTTCCAGATCCCCATAACCCACATCGTCAAAATAAAAGATTAAAATGTTAGGTCTTTCTTGCTGGCCTTGGGCAGGGTTACTCAATACCTCATTGGTTTTTTTAGAATTATCATTGTTTTGCGCAACCCCATAATTTCCAAATCCCATGAATAATGACAATAATATTGCTTTGATCAATGTTTTCATTTGTTCCTACTTTTAATGCTTATTGTAAACTTGTTTCTAGTTAAATAATATGATATCGCAAACGACCATAATACCGTATAGGCTTTAGTTAAAATATTTATTCGGTTCTAATAACCAGGGTTCTGCTCCAGATTGGGGTTTAGAAGTATTTCCCTATCTGGCAAGGGCCATAGGTAATCCCGCTGTGGATTAAAGCTTCTATCCTCAATCACGTTACCATCCTTATCCAGTCCCGGTCGATTCATTACGGTTTCAGCAGTTTTCCATCTAATGATATCCTGGTAAAATAGACCCTCTCCTGCAAATTCAATTCTTCTTTCCCTCCTCACCATTTCTCTGAATTCTGATTGGGTTAACCCCGGTGCTACATTTGGCATCGCGACCGAAGGCCTATTCCTTACTTGATTTATGGCATCGTTTGCCTTGGCCGTAGGGCCGGTCAATTCATTTTCGGCTTCGGCCAGAGTAAGGAGCACTTCAGCATACCTGAACAATATGGGGTTGATCTCAGACTGGTTGGGACTTGGGGCCTGCCTCACATCATCATCAGTAAAATAGGTGTATTTTTTGAAAGCAAATCCTGTAAGGTTCGCAAATAATTCGTCGCCGGTCACCAATTCCCCATTGTACATGGAACCAATTGTTATCAAAGTCTGATCTAAACGTGGATCCCTGTTTTCATAGGGATTGTTGGGGTCATAGAGATTTGAATTTTCAGGTAATCTGCCATCTTTCATCAAATAGGCGTCCGGCAAGGATTTCAGGACATTTCCCTGCTGAAAAAGTTCATGGTAATTATTCGTGATTTCGGGAAATTGATAGGTGACATCAAAGATGACTTCATCATTTCTTTCATTTTCTAAAAGGAATAGACCGCGGTAATCTGGAAATAAAGTATAAACACCAAGATCGATCACAGCCTGTGCTGCACTGACAGCAACAGACCAATTCTCATTATAAAGAGCTGACCTTGCCTTTAAAGTCAGGGCCGCTCCTTTTGTAGCTCTTCCCAGATCTGTGGAAGAATATGAAATTGGAAGATCCTCAACGGCTTTATCAATATCTGTCTGAATCTGTGTATACACCTCCTCCTTTGTATTTCTGGGCAGATCCCCCTGTAAATTATTATCGGGCGTATCTAAAATCAAGGGAACACCCCCGTAATAGTCTAAGAGATTTTGATAATATAAGGCCCTGAGAAAATAAGCTTCGGCTTTGTACCTTCTTTTAAGATTATCATCCATGGGCACCGCATCTATATTTGCCAATAAAGTATTGGTTCTTCCTATACCCTCATAGCAAATTCTATATCTTGAATTCACAAGGGGAAGGGTTGGGTTATTATCACCCCTAGCAATGGAGGATGCCCCACTACCATCATCAATCTCAAAAGAATTGGGCGTAATATCTTCAAGCTTTAAAAGCCAACTGCCCTCACCGTTATAGGCGTCCAAAAGACTCTGGTAACAGCCGGTTAATGCAGATTTGGCATTATCCTCTGTGGTCCAGAAACTAGCTACATTACTTTGATCCGTTGGCTCAAGGTTGAGCAGATCCTCAGAGCAAGATTGAAAAAGGCATGTGATCAAAACTAATATGATTGTATATTTATTCATGATTTTATTTTTTTTTAAAATGATAAATTAACCCCAACAGTGTAGATCTTAGTAGATGGGTAATTGAAAAAATCATTCCCTATAAGATCGGTTTCAGGATCAAAATCCTTTAATGGTGAGAAGGTTAGCAAATTTTGACCATTTAAAAATACCTTGAGATTTTTAACTCCCCAATCGGCAATAAACTCCGAATTGAAGTCATAGGCCAATTGGATATTTTTTAACCTTAAATAGGATGCATTGAGCAGCCAGGAATTACTATCTCTGAAAAGAGTGCCCTGGGCATCTTGATATCTTGTTAACAATGGAAAACTGGCATCACTGTTATCTGGCGTCCAGGAATCATTAGCCCAGCCTATGGGCAATGAGGTCCCAAACCAGAAGGGAACCCCCGAGACATGTTTGTTATAGGTCTGTACATCACCTACACCCTGCCAAAACGTATTTAGGGAAAAATTCTTATAGGCCATATTGATATTAAAGGAGTATGTGTACTTTGGGACGGTACTGCCTTCGGCGCGCCTATCGTTTATATCGATTACTCCATTATTGTCCAGATCCTTATATTTGATATAACCGGGCTTAGTATCGTTTCCTTGAAATGCACTGGCATCTATCTCCTCTTGTGATTGGAACAGACCATCTGATTGATAAAGAAGAAATTGATTTATAGGTTTCCCTTCTTGGGTTATGTTATAGGGTCCCCTTCCATCAGATGAGTAGTCGTCCAATATTATTTCCCCGTTAAGGTTTACTACCTTATTTTTAATATAGGTAATGCTTCCGGAAACTTCGTAGCTAAAACCGCCTATATTGTTGCGATGTCCCAGTGCAATCTCTATCCCTTTATTCTCAATTTTACCAATATTGCGTATTGGCCCCCCCAGTGCACCTACCTGATAGGGAATACCCACAGGTCTTAGGACATCATCGGTATTTTTAACGAAGTACTCCAAACTACCGGTAAGCTTACCGTTTAGGAATGAAGCATCAAGCCCTAAATTAGCGATTGTTGTGGTTTCCCAGGTTATAGTTTCATCATTGTCTACGAGAACAGCAGTGCCGGGACTGATTGTGTTTCCAAAAATATAATCCTGATTTGGCGAGATCAAATCAAGGTAACGGAAAAGGCCTATGCGCTCATTTCCTAGTTGACCCCAAGATGCCCTGATTTTTAGTTGCTGCAACCAGTCAACATCGCTTAGGAATTTTTCTTCGTTCAACCGCCAACCTGCAGATAGGGATGGGAAAAAGGCCCATTTGTTACCTTTTGCAAAGCGGGAAGAGCCATCATAGCGGAAATTGGCTTCAAAAAGGTATTTGCTCTTGAGGACCACATTAGCGCGGCCGAAATAAGATATCAATCGAGACTGGGTAGTGGTTCCCGAAACTAGTTGGTTGGTAGTGCCCGCGTTCAGCTCAAAAAGGTTATTATCCAAGTATCCTTCATTGGCCGCAGTAAAGAAAGTGTCCTTAAAATTCTCGTAACTTGTTCCCAATAAAAATTTAAGCTCGGTTTCATCCTCAAATGTTTTTGCCCAGTTTAAAGTATTGAATAGTGTGAGATTGAATGATTCATCATCTCTCTCATCAACTCCTCTTTGTTGATCTCCAAAAGTAACATATGGGTTCCCGCCGGCCTGTATTTCAGTTGGTTTCTTTGTTTTTGAATCATACAATATTATTTGGGGAGTAAATATTTTGCTTCTTTGGTCTTCTGTAGTGTAACCCCCATTTATTTTGTATGTGATGCCGAAGGGAAGTTTAATTTCCGCAAAAGCATTTAAAAACAACTTTTGGTTTCTAATATCTGTATCCCCTTCATCCGCTAGCGCCAAGGGATTGCGATATCTGCGGTGGCCGGGAATGTCAAAAAAAACCGTCCCATAATTGCCGTCTTCCAATTTGGCGGGGTGATAGGACTGAGCCTTGAAGATCATCTGCATTATCTCAGAAATACCCACCCCAGGTTCCTCGCGTTCTTTATATGAGTAATTAAACGTTCCCCCAACGGTCAAATAATCCTTTAATTCAGAGTTTAGGTTAATATTGATATTGTACCTATTGGAATCAGTGCCCCTTAAAACTCCGTTTTGGTCTAAAAGACCAAGAGAGAAAGTATATGTCGTTTTTTCACCCCCCCCAGAAAATCTTAAATTATGTTCTTGGATCAGGGCAGTGTCAAACATTATATCATACCAGTCGTTATTCGGGTATGTATCGGGATCTTTAATCATTCCTTCCCTATATTCATCTATAAAGGGTTGAGAAAAAACAAGAGAATTCTCGTTCGTACCAAAGTTACGCTGAGCCTGTGAATAGAGCTGAAACCAGCGAATGGGGTCTTTTACAACCCTAGGTAAAGAGATTACTTCTTGAACTCCAGCGGAACCGCTATATGATATTTGATTTTGTGAAGATCCTTTTTTGGTTGTTACCAGAACAACACCATTTGCAGCGCGTGAGCCATAAATTGCTGCAGAAGCGGCATCTTTTAAAACAGTTATGCTTTCTATATCATTAGGGTTAAGATCATTGATTGAAAATTCTATTCCATTGACAAGAACCAGTGGATTGTTGTTGTTCAAGGTTCCCACGCCTCGAATTCTTATTGTTGCTTCATCATTTCCTGGCTGACCACCCACTTGATTTACATAAACGCCCTGAATCCCTTGAAGAGCCTGACTAGAACTTGTTATTGGTCTATTTTGTATATCCTTGCTTTGTATACTGGAAACTGCCCCTGTAAGATTCACCTTTTTTTGTGTACCGTAACCCACAACTACCACTTCATCCAATGCAGCTGCACTCTCTGTGAGGGTAATGTTAATATCTGTTTGACCATTAAGCGGCACTTCCTTTGTTTCAAACCCTACATAAGAGACCACCAATATTGCATCTTCGTTAGGTACCGTGATGGAAAAATTACCGTCAAAATCTGTAGTAACGCCATTTGATGTGCCTTTTTCTAGAATGTTCGCTCCCAGTAAAGGAGTGCCACTCCCATCTTTTACCGATCCATTTACGGCATATTGCATTTCTTTTTTATTTGACTGCATTTCTATAATTGATAAAGAAAAATCTTTCTTCTTCTTTATCAATATCTTCCTGTCAAGGATTTCAATGGAAACATTTTTCTCAGGAAAAAGGCTTTCCAAAATGTTGGATATTTCTTCCTTTTCAACATTTACGGAAACCTCTCGCTGGAGATCAACATCTTTGGTCTTGAAGATAAACTTAAACTCTGTAGAGCTCTCAATTTCATCAAATACCTCAAAAATAGTTACATGCTCCATATGAATGGAAATCTTTGTCCCTTGTGAATAGGTTGGATCAGCATGGATCGCAAACGTTGTAATTAAAATAAACAAAAAAGTCAGCTTCATTTTAAGGTCAATATTGAATTTCCGCAACGGAATCTCATAAGATTGTAATCGTTTTTTCATAATTTTAAAAGTTGTGAGTGAGTGAGTGTCTTTTTGGATATTCGCTTTATCAAATCGGGAAGCGTTGCACCGTTTCCCTTTTTAATTAATTATATGTTAAAGCAAAGATTCTACCGGTTCAGATTGTAATTATTTCATTGGCAATTAAAGTTTTACAAGATCAGTTAATAATTATTTTGTTATTGAATATCTGATAATCAATATCGTAAATCTCATTAAAGTATTCGAATACCAGTTCTAGGGTTTCCTTTTTAGTTTCAAACGTAGCGTTGAAGGCCTCATGACTCAACTGTTTATTATTGTTTATGATAATTACGTTATACTGACGTTCCAGCCGCTTGATAATGGTTGTAAATGGGGCGTTTCGAAATATAAGGTTGTCATCCATCCATGCCGTATACAGTGTTGTATCCACTTTCTCTGTCGCAAGTGTTTTTTTTGTTTTGTCAAAAGCCCCCTTAAAACCGGGTGTAAGCTTTAACATGTTTTCAGATGTATTCGTTTTGGCATTAAGTCCTACGGATCCCTCTATCAGTACAACATCTATAGCTGTATCAGAAGCATAGTTCGATATATTGAATTTGGTTCCATACACCTTCACATCAAGTTCTTGCGTTCCCACCAAAAATGGGGTTTTGGAATCGTGCACTACATCAAAATAGGCCTCTCCTTCCAGAAAGACCTGACGTTGCTCTCCCTCTAAAAAGTTGACCGGATATTTTAATGAACTTCCTGCATTTAGAAAAACATGGGTCCCATCAGAGAGAAAAATATCAAATCGTTTTCCATAGGGGACTTTAAGCACATTAGAGACCAATTCTTTAGTATTTTTTCTCTTATTATAAATAAGTGTATTCCCTTTTTGCTCGCCCAGAATATTCCCGCTCCTGTCCGTTATCTGATAGGACCCGGTATTGGAAAGTTCTTGGATATCACCTTTATTTGTCTCCAGGGTAATGGCCTCTTCCATTGGGATTACATTTTTTTTGTTTCCAAGGTCAAATGGAAGATGCTGGTAGAAATAACCAAGGCCGATGAATACAATGGCCAAAGCCGCATATTTGAGCAATGACTGTATTTTACGATTACGAAAGACATTTTTGTCCCTTCGCATTTCATTTAGCAGGCGTTCTTTTGTTTTATTTGAATTTGAGTCGTTCATTCCAATAGTTATGGCGTAGTGTACTTTAGCGAAATCCCTCAATATTATCTCGTTTTTAGGATTACCGATCCAATTTTCAAGCTCACCCAGTTCGATTGCGGTGGCTTCATTTGAGAAATATTTTATCAGTAAATGTTCCTTTCTCACATTTATCATCTATACCTGCCTTTGTATATAAAACGAAGCCGATTAACCATACCCTAACATTTTATTGATATTTTTTTTACATTAGCCCTATTATATATTCTTTTTTATGATTTAAACAAACTTGAACAATGGATTTTAGCGATAACGACTTTTTAGCAGAGCAACTTAAAAAGGGCAATGACAGAGCGTATATGTTTTTGTTGAGCCATTATCATAGAAGATTGTGTGCCTATGCACAGACCTTGATCAACGATCATAGCCAGGCAGAGGATATAGTACAGAATGTATTTCTGAAAACATGGCGGTCCCGAAAAAAACTTGATAGCTATTTTTCTGTTCAGAGCTTTCTTTACAAATCCGTTTATAACGAGTTTTTGAGTACCTATAGGAAAAATAGGGCGGTGACTTTGCTGGAAAAGAAATATATGGAATCCCTTTATCAGATTGTAGAAAATACTGATGATGCTGCAATTGCCAAAATGATAGAACTGGTGAAAAAAGAAGTCCAAAGATTGCCCCCTAAATGTAAGCATGTTTTTAGCCTGAGCAAAGAGGATGGCCTTACCAATATCGAAATTGCCGAATGTCTGCATATTTCAATTAAAACGGTAGAGGCTCAGATTACAAAAGCTTTTAAAATCCTAAGGAAAGAATTAGATGATAAATATGAAATGATATTATTCCTTATGTTTTCAAATTCTAAACTCTGAGAAAGTAGTTATTTAACCTTGCTCAATCGATGGCCTTTCAACAAAATAAAACATCAGAAATTAAAATTTATTAATTGAGTTATACACTTAGCCTCTGTTTTATCTGATGATGAAATAAAGGTTTTTGATTTATCAATCTCTCAATGGTTTTGTGCCAGATAGTTTCTTTGAATTGGGATCGGTTGATCCTGAAACAAAATTCATCAAAATATATTTGGACATGTTCTTTGCTAGCGTGTGTAGGGATGACCCTCAACCAAGATTTCACTTGTTGTCTTATTATGTGCAATTCTTTAAAATTCCTTCCTTGCCTGCTATAGTTTTGTGTGATGTTATAGGTTTTGGCAATAGGCCCATATCCTCTCCATTTGTCCGTGAACACCTGGGCATCCATACTGATATGTTCTTCAAAAATAGGGGTCAGCGACTTGGCCGAACAATCATCAATGGACTTGATATAAACCCGCCTTATCTTGTGCTTTTTTGTCAATTCCACTGCGATGACCACCTTTTTCTTCTTGCTGTCATAGCTCCTTCCCCGTTTGCCTTCTTCCTTTCCCCCAACTGTGAACTCATCCACGTGGACAATCTCTGATAACGGGAACTGTTTGCCACTTTCCATCGCCCTGCGCACTTTTTGCATGAAATACCATGCTGTCCCTTGGCGGATCCCGTAACGCTTTCCCATCTGTATGCTCGACAGGCCTTTGCTACTGGCACTCATTTCAAAAACGATACAGAATGCTTTCTGTAGCCCGAACTTTACCTTATGGAAAAGCGTGTTTGCCGTAGCACTCTCCACATGCTGACAACCATAACATTGGTATTTGCAACCTTCCTTTAGGCATCATTTTGCCCCACCACATTTCATGCATTTGAAGCCATCCTGCCATTTGATCTTGGATAAATAAGCCTTACAGCTGTCGTCATCTGGCAGTTCTTTAACAAAGTTCAGTATATTTTGTCCTAAATATTTATCCATGATACTGTGTTTAGTACTATAAAATTACAGAATTTATGTGACTAACTCAATTTATTAATATGGCCTCTGTTTTATAAAAGCACCTTAAAGTATACTTATCGAAGGTTTATTTAGACTTTTCCGAAACGTCATCAATATGATTCTCGTGAAATTTAGCTAGCCCATTAAATAAATTTTGAATTTAAAACGTATTTTTTTATAAAATTAAAATCAGTACATTGTCAACAGACGATGTTCAAGCAAACTAAGTGAAATTAATAAAGTTCACAATCCGTCAACATATATTAGCAAGCTGATTGAAAGCCCTATTAACACTGGCCTTAACCATTTAGGTTCGAGCCCCGGCCAAGTCACCAGAAAGACTATTAGATCAAAACCTTGCTAATCATAAAATTAGCAAGGTTTTTTGGTTTTTAAAACTTCATTTTTTCTGATATAATAGGTTCGGAATGCGTAAACGGATATCATTCTTCAAAAAGTGCTGACGCAAAATTATTCAAAAAGAACCTTCTTTATTGAGGTTAATTTGACTTTGGTCTTGAGAATGTTCAATCCTTAAAACCGCCAACTTGCATTATTCATTGCAATTCACATTTCTTTTCTGGATAAATACACCTAATGCATTTGTTTTTAAAAGATTAGTTTCCTTCTAATTTTAATAAATACACACCTATATAATATGGCATAAAAAAAGGAATAGCAGGAATTGAAACTGCATAACCCGCTGTACTAAATGGTTCTGGTAAAAAGACTGAAAGTATAATGATAAGGAATGCACATAAACAGAGGGACACATAAATGTTTTTAGATGTTTTACTTAATCGCCCGGTGAGATTTAGCGAGACAGCAAAAAAAGCAGTTGCCAGATAGGTAAGTGCAACTTCAACTACAGCGATCATCCCGAACAAGACCTTAATAGGTCTAAACCATTCTGGCAGCTTTTCAGTATTTGTCAAAACCAAAATCTTGAATGATTCTGTCAATGAAAATCCCCAGAAAAGCATATTAAGAACGAAAAGTGGTATTGCAATAGTAATGGCAATAGCGCCCAGAATTGAATAATAATTTTCGCCTTCACTCTTTAATTTCTCTTTTAATAGAGCAAATCCAAATACTATAAAAATCCCTGCTATTGTAAGCATGGCATATCGAACTTGTTGTTCTGTAGAAGTTTCTACCCAATCTATAGCTGTGCTGGGCGGTGGTCCCAATCCAAAAAACATGGATACGATTATAGTGGGAACAATAAGACAAAAGGCGCCTACTGCAATATGTCTGGACTTGCTTTTGTGACTGATAACATTGAGTCCCAGTACCCAGGAAGCGATTACCAGTAAAAATCACACCTTCTTAGAAGGTGGCTTTGGCTAGCCCCCATAGGGGGCGACAGGGGCCTGTTCTAAAAATCGACCAGATTCAATTATGCAACAAAAAAGCAAATCGAAATCAAGCTGTAAATACAGGCATAGCCATCAGGACATGACCACCTGCAAAGCAGGTGGATTTTTAAGGTGAATTAAAACTACATTAATGAGCCAGATAGGCACGTAATATGTGTAACTGATTTTGCCTAAATTAAAGCCGAAAATGACAACCAGAATAGGAACAATCCAAAGATATATTCGGCTACTCGTTCTTTTAGACAGTTTTGATTCCATTTGTAGCGTTTACTTCATTAGGAAAAATACTTCTGAATAACCTAGGGATTATTAAACAAACCGCTGACGACTTAACAGAAATAGCGTCGCAAGTTTGTCTCTATCATTTCATATTTCTCACTAAATTAAGAAATTAACGAATTGAAAATAAAATAAATTGAAAGATTTACTCTTAAAAATTGTTTGGAAAAAAATCAGCCTAAATATGCAATAAAACGGAATACAATAGCACCTAAAAAAATTAAGGCTTTTGAATTACCCGAACATTTTAGTTTCAATTATATTTGTCTTATCCAAAAGTTTTCTGATACTATTCCATTGCTCCAACTTATTTTAGCTGCAAAAGCGTATCTAAAAGACTATCGTTTATATATAAGATAAGTCACTAATGAATAGGCTATTAATAGTAATATCGCTTGTAACACTTCTCGCAAGTTGTGATTCGACAACTAAAAAAACTAACATTATGGCAGATAAAAAAAATCAAACAACCCACCCAACTTCACCGATTGACACAACACCTAAAGTGACAGGTATTGGAGGGATTTTCTTTTATTCAGACAATCCGGAAGAAACGAAAGAATGGTATGCCAAAAATTTAGGAATTGAAACTAATGAATGGGGTTCTTCAAGTTTTGATTCCAGAAACATTGACAAGCCTGACGAAATAAACACGCTTCAATGGAAACCTTTTAAAAAAGGAGACGCATATTTCCTTCCATCCAAAAAAGAATTTATGATTAATTATCAAGTTCAGAATATTGAAGGACTGGTAAGTAAACTCAAAGAAAATGGAGTGACCGTCCTTGATAGTATTGAAACTTATGACTATGGAAAATTTGTACATATTTTGGATAAAGAAGGCAATAAGATAGAATTATGGGAACCTATTTAGGATAAAAAAAGGAGGTTATATGATAGAGCAGTTTAACACATTGTGTTCTGAGAAAAAGACAAACGCATAACATAGAACTGATGTGAAATAGTTAACTAAAGGAGTTTACAGCTTAAACGCTTTTCCTTTTCTGCATTACAATCATAGTGCTTTAATCCCTCCGAAATCCAACTTTCTCAAAAGATTTATTGCCCACTTAAGCAGAAAAATTTCGGTCATGACTATTTTCTATTTAGTTTATGACAACAATATCCCATAGCTTTACAATACAAACAGCAATTAATGAAACACGATAGTATTATCACGGAAGTAGAGGTGAAAGACATCCGTTTTCCCACAAGCCAATCTTTGGACGGCTCCGATGCGATGAACCCAGATCCCGATTATTCTGCCGCCTATGTAATCTTAAAGACAGATTCAGATTTGGAAGGTCATGGCCTTACTTTTACCATAGGCCGCGGCAACGAACTTTGCGTTGCCGCCATACAGTCTTTGGCGCCGCTGGTTTTAGGTAAGAAATTGGGTGATTTTACTACCAATATGGGTGATTTTTGGAAAATGATCACTGGCGACAGCCAGTTGCGCTGGTTGGGCCCAGAAAAAGGCGTCATTCATTTGGCCACGGCCGCAATAGTGAACGCAGTTTGGGATCTTTATGCTAAAGCCGAAAATAAACCGCTGTGGAAACTTCTGGCAGATATGAGCCCAGAGGAATTAGTATCTTGTGTAGATTTCACTTATATAACCGATGCCATTACGCCCGCCGAAGCACTTGAAATGCTCCAAAAACACGCTCCAACCAAGCAAAAACGAATAATAGATTTGCTCGAGAACGGCTATCCTGCATATACTACATCTGCCGGTTGGCTGGGCTATGGTGATGAAAAAATGCGCAAGTTGTGCCGTGAGGCAAAGGCCGAAGGTTTTAAGTACTTGAAGATGAAAGTGGGGAAAGATCTGGAAGACGATATGCGCAGGGCATCCATAATTAGAGAAGAAATTGGGGATGATCTAAAATTAATGATGGATGCAAACCAGAAATGGGATGTAGGTGAAGCCATTAAAAATATGCAATCCCTTAAAAAATTCAACCCCTGGTGGATTGAAGAACCTACTAGTCCAGATGATGTATTGGGTCATGCCACCATTGCAAAAGCCGTAGCGCCCATTAAAGTGGCTACAGGTGAACATTGTCAAAATCGGGTAATTTTCAAACAGCTCATGCAAGTCGGTGCCATTGAAATTTGCCAGATAGATAGCTGCAGGCTGGGCGGTGTAAACGAAGTGCTGGCCGTTATGCTCATGGCCGCCAAATTTGAAATCCCTGTTTGCCCACATGCGGGCGGTGTGGGGCTGTGCGAATATGTACAGCACTTGTCTATGATAGATTATATTGCCATTAGTGGTTCTAAAGATGGGCGCATTATAGAATATGTGGATCACCTTCACGAGCATTTTTATGATCCTGTGGTCATTAAAAATGGCGCCTACATGCCGCCTCAGATTCCCGGGTACAGCATCACGATGAAAACAGACTCTCTTTGTGATTATCAGTATCCTAAAGGGAAGATTTGGCAGGAAATACGCTCAGAAAAAAACTAAAAACACAACCATGAAAAACGCCTATACTTTATTATTACTACTACTTCTAGCGGGACAATCACTGTTTTCGCAACCAGACACCTACACTCCCACGGCACAGAATCTTGAAGCTAGAGAATGGTTTCAGGATGCTAAATTCGGACTTTTTATACATTGGGGCGTTTACAGTATCCTTGGTGATGGCGAATGGGTGATGGAGCAGCAAAAAATCCCGGTAGACCGCTACGAGCTCCTTCCTACCTTTTTTAATCCGGCTGATTTTGATGCCAAAGAAATCGTGGCGATGGCCAAAGATGCTGGGATGAAGTACATTACCATAACCTCAAAACACCACGACGGTTTTGCCATGTATGATTCTAAGGTTTCCGATTATAATGTTGTGAAAGACACGCCCTACGGTAAAGATGTGCTCAGAATGCTTGAGCAGGAATGCAAAAAAGCGGGGATCAAACTTTTTGTGTATTATTCTCAACTGGACTGGCATAATCCTGACTATTTCCCTAGGGGAAAAACTGGCCACGATCTGGGCAGGCCTCAAGCTGGAGATTGGCAAAAATATTTGAATTATGAGAATGCGCAGATCAAAGAACTGGCAGAAAACTACGATATCGCCGGGTTTTGGTTTGACGGTTATTGGGATCAAAATGAGCTTATAAAAGAGGGAAAACCCGGCGAGGATTTTGATCTTACTACAACCTATAACATCATCCATGATGTAAATCCGGCGCTATTAATTGGCAACAACCATCACCTCGCTCCTATCGCCGGTGAAGATTTTCAGATGTTTGAAAAAGATCTTCCAGGTAAAAACACCACCGGCTTTAGTGAAGATAGTGAAATAGGTAATTTGCCGCTCGAAACCTGTGAGACCATAAATAATTCCTGGGGATTCAACTTAAAAGATGATAGTCATAAATCGGACAAAGAGTTGATTCAATATGTAATCAAAGCTGCTGGCAACAATGCCAATTTTCTTCTGAATGTAGGTCCCATGCCCAACGGAAAAATCCAAAAAGAGCATAAAGAGCGTTTAAAAGCTGTGGGCGAATGGTTACGTAAAAACGGAGAGACCATTTATGGCACGCGCGGTGGAAAATTTCTAAATGAAAATTTGGTTTCAACCCAAAAGGACAAAAAACTGTATCTGCACATTTTAAATCCCGAACTTACCAACGTTGAAATCCCAGATTTTAATGAGAAAATTAAGAGCATCGCTTATTTTGGCAACAAGAAAAAGATCAAGCATAACCTAAAAAAGGGCAACCTCACGTTTGATCTTGAACCGGAAAGTGATGATACTATAGATACGATCGTAGAAATAACCTTAAATTAATTCAAAACCAATGGCAGCATTTCAATTAAACGAAAAAACAGCATTGATCACCGGTGGCGCAAGTGGGATAGGCAAAGCGATCGCCACGGTTTTTGCCCATCAGGGCGCCTCTGTCTATATTCTGGATTTCAATAAAGAGCAAGGTAAACAGATCGCAGACGAACTCAGCCAACAAGGATTTAGCGCCACATTTGAATTTTGTGACGTGGCCGATGAAAAACAGGTGGTTGAACTCGTAGATCGTATCTCAGAAAATACCAAAATTGATATTCTCGTTAACAACGCGGGAGTCGCGCACGTAGGCAACATTGAAAACACCACGGAAGCCGATTTTGACCGTATTTATTCCATAAATATAAAAGGTGTTTTTAACTGCTCAAAAGCGGTTATTAAACACATGAAAGGAAAGAGCGGCGTTATTCTAAATATGGCTTCGATTGCTGCTTCGGTGGGGATTTCTGATCGTTTTGCCTATTCTATGTCAAAAGGTGCGGTGCTTACCATGACCTATTCCATCGCAAAAGATTATATAACTGAAGGAATTCGTTGTAACTGCATATCGCCTGCACGTGTACACACGCCATTTGTTGATGGATTTATTGCCAAGAATTACCCCGATAATCAGGAGGAAATGTTTGAAAAACTTTCTCAGACCCAACCTTTGGGCAGAATGGGTAAACCTGAGGAAATTGCCAATTTAGCCCTGTATTTAGCTTCTGACGAGGCTTCGTTTATCACCGGTTCTGATTTTCCCATAGACGGTGGTTTTATTAAATTGAATGGATAACTAATTAAAAGCTTTACTATGAAATTAATACGTTTCGGCGCAGCCGGAAAAGAAAAACCAGGCATTCAACTGGATACCGAAAAACGCATTGATGTCTCTGCCTTTGGCGAGGATTATACGGACGATTTCTTTTTAACTAACGGACTGGAGCGCCTCAAAGAATGGTTAGAAAAAGAAAAGGACAATTGTCCGGAAATCAGTGCAGGAACACGGTTGGGACCACCTACCACTCGCCCTTCAAAACTGGTTTGTGTAGGCCTTAATTATGCTAAACACGCTGAAGAAACGGGAGCAACGTTACCTGCAGAACCTATTTTATTTTTTAAGGCCACCTCAGCCATTGTCGGCCCTAATGATGCTATTATAATCCCCAAAAACAGCACAAAAACCGACTGGGAGGTTGAACTTGGTGTGGTCATAGGTAAAAAAACTTCGTATGTGGAAGAAAAAGATGCCCTTGATTATATTGCCGGATATGTGTTACATAATGATTATAGCGAGCGCGCTTTTCAGATAGAGCGTTCCGGCCAATGGGTTAAGGGAAAAAGCTGTGATACTTTTGCCCCGCTGGGGCCTTTTATGGCTACAAAAGAGGAAATCAAAGATCCCCACAACCTCAACCTATGGCTCAAGGTAAACGGCGAAATGTTGCAGAACAGCAATACTTCAGATTTTGTGTTTAATATTCCTCAAGTGGTAAGCTACATCAGCCAATTTATGACCTTACTTCCTGGTGACATTATTTCCACTGGGACGCCATTTGGTGTAGGTATGGGCTTTAAACCACCACGTTATCTAAAACCAGGCGATGTTGTTGAACTCGGAATTGATGGTTTGGGAAGCTCCACACAAACGGCTCAAGCGTACAGTGAATAGTGAATAGTGAATAGTGAAAAATCGGCCTAAAACATCAAAAAACTGGGATTTTCCCGGTATTTTGCTTTCAAAATATTGGTAAAAATCAGATAATAAACATGTGTTTTTCCTGAAAAACGGGGTGTTTTTCTGGTTTTCGGCAGTATTCAGAGTTTAAATATACGCTCCATTTCGGTCCATTTTTCACCGGGTTTTGCCCCGGGCGGTTCCTGTTGAAATTGCCACATCAGTTTTTCCCATTCTTGCACTTTCGGGTTTTCGGCATCCATTTTTTTCTTTTTATCGGGATCAAAAGTTTCATCTACTTCCATAATCATAAACAAACGGTTGGCAAGTAGGTAGATTTCCATATTCACGATGCCCGCATCCTTTATGCTCTGCATTATTTCGGGCCGTTTGTTTTCCTTGGTATGGTGCATGCGGTATTCGGCAATAAGTTTTGGCTCGTCCTTAAGGTCGCAGGCGAAACAAAGTCTTTTAATTATCATTGGTTCTTTTATCATAGATTGTAAATACATTTCGGCTATAAATGGCCACAATGGCAAAACAAAAAAGCGGTAATATAAATGAAAAATTGACCTCTGGCACCCCTAAGATCATAACATCGGTGTAGCCCAGGCCACCAAGATCCAGAATCAATCCTTGCAGCGTGGGCATGAGCGCGCCGCCCACAATGGCCATAACGAGAAAAGCGGCACCAAATTTTGCATCCTCGCCCCTACCTTCCAAAGCGATGCCATAAATTGTGGGAAACATGATCGACATGAAAAACGAAATGCCCACGAGCGCATAAAGTCCAGTCATGCCCGGTACAAATATGGTGACCAACGTACAGCTCATCGCTCCCAGTGAAAAAAACAGCAATAATTTACCCGAATGGATATACCTGAGCAGGAATGTGCCTGCCCATTATAAAGAGAACAAGTGCAGCAATACCGTAATTTACCGCGGTCTCGTTATCAATGCCAAAAGATTCGGCATATTGGTACAGATAGGTCCAGCACATGATCTGTGCGCCCACGTAAAAGGCTTGAGCCACTACCCCGCCAACAAACTTTGGTGTTGCAAATAAACGTTTGATTGAATTGACGATATTGACCTTCGCCTCTTGATCTTTGTTCTGTGGCATTTTCATAAACCCAATAATGACCAGAAAAGCGATCACTACAAGCCCCAAAATAACGTAAGGATCGCGAATAACAGCTAAATCTGCCGTGCGCACCACTGCTTTTGCGCTCTCCGATAGATTCTCATAGACCGAATTGCCTTCCGCATTAAGATCATCAGATTGCAATGCACCCAATATAAATTTTTGTGCAACGATCAAGCCTCCCAAAGCGCCCAACGGATTGAACGCCTGCGCGAGATTAAGACGCT
>Ga0314774_1000111_pt1 | contig 72717 bp, 68 predicted proteins | sample MetaGCBIA2018_FD_204515 | JGI IMG/M metagenome (GOLD analysis project Ga0314774, IMG submission 204515) | Cryopeg brine microbial communities from Beaufort Sea near Barrow, Alaska, United States - CBIA 2018 | ecosystem: Environmental > Aquatic > Marine > Coastal | place: USA: Alaska | collected... | reverse complement strand
CAAAGATACGAAGATAAATCTAACTTAAAAACATTTTCGGGGACAACAAATCAGTTTTGAGTTTACTAAAAAATACAACATACTGGTTATCAGATATATATATTTAAAATATATTTTAAAATAGTTGGAAAAAGATGAAATAGTATGATTTTTAACGGTTTATTGGTGAAAAATCTGCAAGTTGGGTTAAAAAATATCCTGCCTCCATTTTGGAGTAGGGAAAAATAAGATGCTTAAATATAGAACAAATTTTTTAGTCGATTTAGTTAAATTGGAAGTTAACTGACTGGAATTATGACGGTGATCTGGGTCCCCTTTCCAACTTCGCTATTTACCAAAATTTCGCCATTTAGCACATCCACACATTTTTTTACTATAGACATACCTAACCCAGAACCCTCTACAATTCCGACATTTTTGGCTCTGAAAAATCGATCAAATAGTTGACTTTGCTCACTAACAGGAATTCCTATTCCTTGATCACTGACAGTACCTATAAGTTTGTTGTCTTGATACTGAAGTTTGAATTGTACTTCACTTTTATCTTTGGAATATTTGATGCCATTTGAAAGTAGATTCTCAAAAATCTGATATAACAGTTCACTATCTGAAGTCATGATTTTCGGCAGGTTGATCAATTCAGATTTAATTTTTACACCATTATCAATTCCGGCTTTTACGGTATCCAAAATTTCTTTCACAAAAGCCTGACTAAACATCTTTTTAGGCTTGAATTCCATTCTATTAGCATCAGCTTTTCCAAAAAATAGTACGCTGGTCAACAGATTATTTAACGCTCTGACAGAACTTTCAATTTTAAAGGCATGCTTGGTGATTTTTTGCTTAAATGGATGATCCTTTTCAGCATAGATTTGCATTAGCTGAGCAGAGCTGAGGATAGAGGTCAAAGGAGTTTTGAACCCATGAGACACATTAAGCACGATTCTCGATTTGAGCTCATTGATTTCCCGTTCTTTTTCAAGTGCTTTTGTTAATTCCTGATTGGTTTGGTAAAGTTCAGCAGTTCGCTGTTTTACTTTCTCTTCCAGCTCGTTGTTTAGTTTTTGGAGTTCCTTTTCTTTCCTATCTTTATAAATGGCGAGTTCAATCACCATATTCAGTTCTCGGATATTAAATGGCTTGATCACATAAGCGCTGGGATTGGTCCCTACCACCTTGTTCATCGTCTCTGCATCGGAGCTTGCACTCAGGTAGACTACAGGCACATCGTACTTCTCATTGATTATCTCGGTGGTGGTTATTCCATCCAGCTCACCAGCCAGACTAATATCCATCATGACGATATCTACCTGATTTTCGGCCAACATCTCCAGCGCTTTCTCTCCAGAATCGGCTACCCCGACGATATCATGCATATTTTTCTCTAATGCTCTTTGCAGCAGCAACGCAGAAACTGCATCATCTTCTACAATCAAAATTTTTAGACTAAACATTTTTTCTGTGCATTGTGGAAAAGAATTAACGCGCTGAATTTACAAAAATATCCAGTAGACTTTGCAAAATAGACGGCTTCACCAAACGGATTTGCTAATTCCTATTAATTTCATCCCAAAAAGAGAATAGAATGTCGGTTATTTCTTTTGTGGGCGATCCGATTGTTATATTTTTGTGCCAAACTATAGAAATCGCATCATGAGTGTACTAGTAAATAAAAATTCCAAGGTGATCGTACAAGGATTCACCGGATCTGAGGGTTCTTTTCACGCACAGCAAATGATCCAATACGGTACCAACGTAGTCGGCGGTGTAACTCCAGGCAAGGGAGGATCGACTCACTTGGAAAAACCTGTATTCAATTCTGTAGAGGAAGCCGTTAAAAAAACTGGTGCAGACACTTCCATCATCTTCGTACCACCTGCTTTTGCTGCTGATGCGATTATGGAAGCTGCTGACGCTGGTATCAAAGTAATCATCACGATCACAGAAGGTATTCCTGTGGCAGATATGATGAAAGCTAAACCATATATCATTGAAAGAGGAGCTATTCTTATCGGCCCTAACTGTCCAGGTGTGATCACTCCTGGAGAAGCTAAAGTTGGTATCATGCCCGGATTTGTATTCAAAAAAGGAAGAATAGGTATTGTATCCAAGTCAGGAACATTGACGTACGAAGCGGCTGATCAGGTAGCGAAAGCTGGTCTTGGTGTATCTACGGCTATCGGTATCGGCGGAGATCCTATTATCGGAACATCTACCAAGCAAGCATTACAGATGCTAATGGAAGATCCTGAGACTGACGCGATCGTAATGATCGGTGAGATCGGTGGAAACTATGAAGCTGAAGCTGCGAAGTGGATCAAAGAAACTGGCAACAAAAAGCCAGTAGTTGGATTCATCGCTGGACAAACTGCTCCTGCAGGACGAAGAATGGGTCACGCTGGTGCGATCATTGGTGGAGCTGACGATACTGCCGCTGCTAAGATGAGAATCATGAGAGAAAATGGAATTCACGTAGTAGATTCTCCTGCTGAAATCGGAGCTACCATGGCTCAGGTTTTGGGTGTGAATGTGTAAATATTTGTTGGGTGTTTGGTGACAGATGCCTAAAAACCGCTTCGATTAATTTCGAAGCGTTTTTTTTTTGAGTATCAAGACGTGAGATGTTAGAATCAACACCTACAATCCTGGATAAACTGACTTTTTTCCAACTATTAAGCCGCTCTTATACTATTATGATTGAGTCACCAAATCCAACATACTATTTCCATTTTCGAAATAATCTCATCCTCCAAACTTTTCAAAGCCCATGTCTAAATTATTGGCAACACTACTACTGACTTTCTCTATCAGCTACACATTTGCTCAAGACTTTTCCAAATTAGATCAATTCATCGATTCTCTAGCTGTACATGATAAATTTATGGGGAACATCCTTTTAGGAAAAATGGAGAAACACTTTTTGAAAAATCCGTAGGATTTGGCAACATCTCAACAAATGAAAAACTTAGGAAAGATTCGCAATTCAAAATCGCTTCTATAAGTAAAATGTTCACCGCTGTAGTCTATTTCAAAACAGTAGAATTAGGAAAGCTAAATGGTAAACAAAAACTGTCTGAATTTTTCCCTAACATCCCAAAGTCGGATTCAATCACCATTGACAATTCACTTAATCACAGAAGTGAAATATTCAATTACACCACTGATTCGGCATTTTTGAAATATAAAACTCAGCCTCAAACACCCGAATTCGTGATCAAAAAGATCATTGAAGGTGGAAGTTAGTTTTCCCCAGGAACTGACGCTTGGTACTCTAATTCTAATTATCTGATTCTGACATTTATTTTAGAACAAATTAATGGTATGCCGTTTCGCCAGCAAATACTAGAATGGATCACCGACCCTTTGGAAATGAAAAATACAATTCTACCCGAGTCAAATGAGCATCCAGAAATAAATTCATACTCCTATTATAATGATTGGAAGATCGTAGAGCCAGCTGACCCTTCTGTACTTCTAGGTGCGGGAGCGGTAGTTTCGACCACTGAGGATCTCGCAAATTTTATTGAAGGATTGTTTCTAGAAAAACTGATCAAAGAAGAGAGCCTTGCAAAGATGACTACCCTTGAGGGAGATTTCGGACATGGGATTTCCAGCTTCCCTTTTGAAGAGCATGATTCCTACTCTCATACTGGAGGAATCGATGGTTTTCAATCCTTGCTTAGCTACTTTCCGCAAGAAGATTTATCCGTTTGCTTGCAAAGCAACGGAATGAATTACAATTATGGAGATATCACTGAGGCGATTGTCTCTACTTACTTCGGCAATGAGCTAGAAACCCCCGATCTAAGTTCTTTATCATTACCTGCAGAAGAATTGCAGAAATACGTTGGAGAATATCGAAGCGATGACACTCTTTTAGAATTTTCTTTCACACTAGAGAATGATTTACTTATGGCACATCCAACTGGCTATGAATCTGCGGTACTATCTCCAAAGGGGAATCATACATTTGATTTCACTCCTGTGAACGCAAAACTAATCTTCTCCCCTGAAAAAGAGGAAATGAAATTACACCAGAGCGGACAGACTTATTTGTTTAAAAGAAAGTAAACGAAGATTAAATTCCAGTATCCAATATTTAAATCTCTATTCTTACCTTTGCGGCTTCAATTCCTATACTTATGATTTCAGTAGATAATGTGGCTGTAATACACAGCGGTACCACACTTTTTAGTAATGTTTCTTTTGCCATCAACGAAACCGACAAGATCGCTTTGATGGGTAAAAATGGGGCTGGTAAATCTACACTTTTGAAGATTATCGCAGGACAGACCAAACCTAGTTCCGGTTCCGTTTCTGCCCCCAAGGACTTTATAGTTGCTTACTTGCCTCAGCACTTGTTGACTTCGGATGATTGCTCGGTGATGGATGAAACTTCCAAAGCTTTCGCCAGCTATCTGAATATGAAAACTGAGATTGAGCGAATCAATGAAGAGTTGACCGTGAGAACGGATTACGAGTCGGATGAATATTTCAAGCTGATAGAGGATGTTTCGGAATTAAGTGAGAAGTTTTACGCCATCGAGGAAGTAAATTATGAGGCGGAAGTAGAGAAAGTGCTATTGGGATTGGGCTTTGAAAGAGCTGATTTGACGCGTTCTACTTCTGAATTTTCCGGAGGATGGAGAATGCGAATTGAGCTGGCGAAGATCCTGTTGCAAAAACCTGACCTGATTCTTCTCGATGAGCCCACCAATCACCTGGATATCGAGTCTATTCAATGGCTGGAAGACTTTCTTTTGAACAAGGCAAAAGCTGTGGTGGTGATCTCTCACGATAGAGCGTTTGTGGATAATATCACTACCCGGACTATCGAAGTTACCATGGGCCGGATTTACGATTACAAAGCAAAGTACAGCCATTACCTGGAGCTTAGAAGAGAACGACGCGTGCAGCAACAAAAGCAATACGAAGAGCAGCAGGCTGTCATTGCAGATATCCAAGGATTTATTGATCGCTTCAAGGGCACGTATTCCAAGACACTTCAAGTACAATCCCGCGTGAAAATGCTGGAGAAATTAGACATTATCGAAGTGGATGAGGTGGACAGCTCAGCGCTGAAACTTCGCTTCCCTACTTCTCCACGATCTGGCAACTATCCGGTGATCGTCGAGGATATGAGTAAAAAATATCAGGAGAATGTGGTATTCAAAAATGCCTCCATGACCATTGAGCGCGGCCAGAAGATCTCCTTTGTCGGCAAAAATGGAGAAGGTAAATCCACCATGATTAAAGCGATTATGGGTGAGATTGATTTTGAAGGAAAGTGTGAGTTGGGCCACAATTCCATGATCGGATATTTCGCTCAGAATCAAGCATCATTGTTGGATGAGAGTTTGACCATTTTTGAAACGATTGACCATATTGCCGTGGGTGAAGCTCGTACCAAAGTGAAAGATATTTTGGGCGCATTTATGTTCAAAGGTGACGATATCAATAAGAAAGTAAAGGTGCTTTCCGGTGGAGAAAAAACTCGTCTGGCTATGATCAAACTTTTACTAGAGCCAGTGAACCTGCTTATTCTCGATGAACCTACCAACCACTTGGATATGAAAACCAAGGACATCATCAAAGATGCGTTGAAGGCTTTTGATGGTACGTTGATTATCGTGTCTCACGATAGAGACTTCTTGGACGGATTGATTACCAAGGTGTTTGAGTTTGGAAATAAGCGTGTGAAAGAGCACTTCGAGGATATCAACGGTTTTCTGAGAAATAAGAAGATTGAGAACTTGAAGGAAGTGGAGAGGTAGTTTTTAGTCCTGCGTTTGATGTTGGATGTAGGGTGCTGGATGTTGGGTGCGGAGTGTTTGATGTCGGATTGTTCCAAGTGTTAAAAACTGAATAAACAATAATAGAATCATCTAAAATTGAATAAACTACCACGAAGGGTGATTTTCTAATTCTACACTTACGAAATACGCCTCTCTTAATTGGGTATGATTCTGGAGAATTAGTAATAAAAGCAAAGTCATCCTAGACTGCTTCAAAAAAACTCATCCTAACCCTGTACTAGGCTCTTTGTATTATGAAAAGGATACTAAAAAATCAATTTTAGCCTCCTCTTTAATTTCAAAATTCACTCGTACAATTTTTTCGCTGCTTCTTTCACCTTTTGCCAAGAATAGGTAGCTGACTCTCCAGCTAGGTGCCTAGCTCTTCTTTCTTCACTAATCCGATAATCTTCATCAGTTAATCCAAACTATATTTTTCATCCACCGAGCCTTTTAGATTCTTGCAAATAGCTTCTCTAGGGGCTTTCTCAACCCTATCTAGCTCTGCCATTAACATCGAAAGTCCCAAATCCTACTTTTCCTCATCAGAAAACAACTTATCATTCACCCCAAGCTTCTCCAAAAGCTCAATGACAAACTTGAGCTCTTTTTCAATTTTAGGATTTACAATAATGCAGTCCATGTGAAGATATTTTAAATGGGAATATTCTCCCCTCAATTTTCGGAAATCTTCACCTAAAGATCAAAACAGCCATAAAACAAAAAACGGCAGTCGCTAAACTGCCATTTTTTGGCTTATATCAGATCTTACCGATCTATTAATTTTTTTTCTTCGGTGATCAGTCATCGGACAATCGGACATTCCACATCCAGCAGCATTATTATACCCCAAACACTCTAGGCAACCAAAGTGAAATCTCAGGAAAAAGCATGATCAGAATCAAGGCCAGCACCATTGCAAAATAAAATGGTAACATTGGTTTAATGACCTTCTGAATGGTGGTTTGAGCGATCCCAACGCCAATAAATAAGATGGAGCCAACAGGAGGAGTACAAAGACCTATACATAAGTTAAGCACCATCATAATTCCAAAGTGAACAGGATCCACTCCCAGTGCAGTCACCACTGGCAAAAAGATGGGTGTGAATATCAATACAGCAGGAGTCATGTCCATAAATATTCCAACCACAAGCAATAAAATATTAATCATGATCAAAATCACCACAATATTATCACTCAGGGAAAGTAGTGCATTGCTAATACTTTGAGGAATTTCCTCACTCGACATCACCCAGGACATCGCCATAGATGTAGCAATCAGAAGCATTACCACAGCGGTAGTTTCGGCAGACTTTAGTAAAACTGAGGGTAAATCTTTTACTTTCAACTCCCGATAAATCATCGATAGAACCAAAGAATAAATAACTGCAATTGCAGATGCCTCCGTTGCGGTGAAGACTCCTCCGATGATTCCTCCGATGACTACAATCAACAAAAACAAACTTGGAATGGCTTGCCAGAAAGTAGTGAAAATATGTTTTGTCGAAGACGCTTCTCCTGCAGGAAGTTTGTGAACTTTTACCATGATTGCAGCTGTAATCATCAGCATCAAACCCACCAATAACCCAGGTAAATATCCAGCCACAAATAGTGCAGCCACCGAGACTCCTCCAGATGCCAAAGAGTACACAATTAAAACGTTTGAAGGAGGGATAATCAATCCGGTAGTCGAAGAAGTAATATTTACTGCAGCTCCCAATTCTTTCGGGTAGCCTTCAGCTTCCATTCTCTTACCCAATATCCCTCCCATAGAGGAAGCTGCTGCCACAGCAGAACCGGCAATTGCTCCCATTAACATTGCCGCAATAATATTTACGTGGAGTAAACCACCAGGCATCTTGCCTGTCAGCGCCTTTGCGAATTCAATCAGACGATTTGCAATTCCACCTCTATTCATTAATTCCCCTGCAAGTATAAAAAACGGAATCGCAAGTAATGAAAAACTATCTAAGCCGGTTCCCATTCTCTGGGCAATGGTAGTAATAGCGGGCAAAGTCTGCACAGTGACCATCAATGTCAACATGCTCGAAAGTCCCAAACTCCAAGCTACTGGAACCCCGATTCCCAAAAAGAAAATAAATGACAGTACTAAAATTATAATGCTAAGAATCTCCATCAGTGTGCGGTATTATATGTTTTCTTCAAAAAAAGTATAGATGCCACCTGATAATAAATTACCAAAAATCCACTAATAGGTATAATGGAGTAGATAACACCCATAGGAATCTGAAGTGTGGCTGATTTTTGCTCTAGAACTAAGGTGAGGTATACCAGATTACTTCCACCTATGACCATTACCACTAATGCAAAAATCAATACGCACAAATGAATAAGAATCATTAATCGATCCTGAGCCTTGCCCTTAAGTTTTGTGAGTAAAATATCTATGGCTAAATGCTCGTTTTTTCCTGCTACATACGCAGCACCAAGCATTCCTACCCAGATTAGCATGTATCGGGAAAGCTCATCTGTAAAGGAACTTGGGCTCTGAAATACATAGCGGGACACAACTTGCCAGGTGACATTCGCCACCATTAATGCCATCAGTGTGATGAGGAAAATTGCGACCCATTTATCCAGATGACGTTTGGTCTGAGTAGAAAACATAGGTTAATATTTTTGGGTTTTATTTTACTTTACTGATCTAATTTCTTCCACAATCTTATAGATCTCAGGCTGGTCATTTTTAAGTTGCTCATACATGGGCTCTACAGCCTGGCGGAATGGCTCTTTGTCTGGATAAGTAATGGTGACACCTGCCTTCTTTAATTCAGCCAAAGATTCTTCGGTAGATTCTGCCCAAATTTTATATTCATAGACGGCAGACTCATCCGCCGCATCTTGCAGCCATTTTTGCTGTTGCTCGTTTAGGCTTTCCCAAACTTTGGTACTCACGATCATCACATCAGGCAATGCGGTGTGTTCATCTAAACTATAAAATTTGCAGACTTCATAGTGTTTGGAAGTGTACAGACTTGGTGCATTATTTTCTGCTCCATCTACGATTCCTTGCTGCAGTGCTGTATATAGCTCACCATAGGAAACCGGAGTGGGCGAACCACCCAGACTTCTTACCATATTTGAGGCAGTATTACTTTCCATCACACGAATTTTCAGTCCTTCCAAATCTGCCGGTGTTTCTATGGGCTTATCCTTAGTGTAAAAACTTCTTTTCCCAGAGTCATAATAGCAGAGTCCTCTAAGTAAGTATTTTTGGGGATCGAGTAGCAATTTCCTCCCAATCTCCCCTTGCAGCACTTTCCGTTGATGATTGTCATCTCTAAAAAGATAAGGCATTCCAAATACCTGCATGGTCGGTGCAAAACCCTCCAAGGCAGCAGAAGAAACTTTAGTCATTCCAAGGCTACCAATTTGAAGCAATTCCACCAACTCTCGCTCACTTCCCAATTGCTGATTTGGATATATCTTGACGATCATCTGTCCACCTGATTTTTCCTCCACCTTTTTGGCTAAGAAAAGCATCGCCTCATGAACAGGATGGGTCACCCCAAGTCCATGCCCAAGTTTGATGATTCGCTTGGACGACGTCCCCTGACATGACGAAAGAAAACAGATCAAGATCAATAGGCTGAGGGAAGAAAATAGTCTTTTGTACATGGGTCTATTTACAAATTGATTGCTAATAACAATAATAGGTCTTTCTAAGCTATTTTTTGGGGATGATCTACGGAATCGATTTAGAGCGGGCATCCATTTTTAGAAAACATGGTTTACAGTTTTAGAATCAATAAAAAAACAAATCCCGTTTAAGATGCTATTCTTAAATGTAGAGATTAAAGTAAAGCCCATCTTTATAGTACATTTGCTGTAGCTCAATCACGCAAATATAATTTACAATTGAAGCGCATTTATAAATAGTAATAGGAATTTTCATCAAAAGTAATATATCAGCAATGTCTCTTAAATCCCTTCAAATCCACCCTAAAGACAATGTTTTAGTAGCTCTTCAAGATATTGCTCTTGGAGAAACTGTCTATCATTTTGGCAAAGAAATCTTGCTCAAGCATCAAATCTCAGCCAAACATAAATTTGCAATAGCGGATTTAAAGACTGGTGAGCAGATTATAATGTACGGAGGTATCGTAGGGAAAGCACTTTCAGATATTACTTCTGGATCAGCACTTAGTACTGATAATGTGGTGCATCATGCGGAGAATTTTGGTAAAAAAACAGGAAGCTATCACTGGGACCAACCAGATATTTCCAGATTTGAAGGCAGAAAATTCATGGGCTATCATCGAGCTGATGGTCAGGTGGGTACGGGCAATTATTGGCTGGTGGTACCGATGGTCTTCTGTGAAAATAGAAATGTAGACATTATCAAAGATGCATTTTTAGAGGAGCTGGGCTTTGGTAAACCCAATCCTTTTAAAAAAATGGTGAAAGAATTGGCAACGTTATATAAGTCAGGAGTTGATGCTTATTCCGCTAAGCTGGAAGTGGAAAATCTTTCTGCACCTTCTCAAGAGAAACTTTTTGCAAATATTGATGGAATCAAATTCTTGAATCACGATACAGGTTGCGGAGGAATAAGAAAAGATTCTGAAGCATTGTGCGCGTTGATTGCAGGTTACATAAACAATCCGAATGTCGCTGGCGCCACCGTCCTAAGTTTGGGCTGCCAAAATGCTCAATCTTCTTACATGGAAGGATATTTAAAGAAAATAAATCCAAATTTTCAAAAGCCGCTGATCATCTTGGAGCAGCAGGTGGAAGGTACTGAGCAACAGTTATTGACAAAAGCCATTAAAGAGACATTTATCGGAATGGCGAAAGCAAATGCACAGGTAAGAGAAGCTGCTCCATTAAATAAGTTGGTGGTTGGTTTGGAATGTGGAGGTTCAGATGGATTCTCAGGCATTTCTGCAAATCCGGCCGTAGGCTATGCTTCAGACCTGATCGTATCACTCGGTGGAACGGCAATTCTTTCCGAATTTCCCGAACTCTGTGGTGTAGAGCAGGAGCTGATCAACCGATGTGTAACGGATGAGCTGGCGGACAAATTTTCTAAACTAATGCGTGAATATGCTGCAGCAGCAGAAGCTGTAGGTTCTGGCTTTGACATGAACCCTAGTCCTGGCAATATTAAGGATGGATTAATCACCGATGCGATGAAATCTTCTGGTGCTGCCAAAAAAGGTGGTACCTCACCTGTTACAGATGTATTGGATTATGCAGAATATGTCAGCAAGCCAGGGTTAAACCTTCTGTGCACACCGGGGAATGATGTAGAAAGCACTACAGGAATGGCCGGTTCGGGTGCTACTATTATTTTATTCACCACAGGACTGGGCACTCCTACCGGCAACCCAATTACTCCAGTAATAAAACTATCCTCCAATCACAGGATTGCAGAGCGAATGCCCGATATCATAGATATCAACACTGGGTTTGTGATCTCTGGGGAGAAAAACATCCAAGAAATGGGTGAGGAAATTCTCGAAAAGATCATCCGGGTAGCGAATGGTGAAGAGCAGACCAAGGCAATGATTTTAGGTCAGGACGATTTCATTCCCTGGAAAAGAGGCGTTTCACTTTAATCAATAATCGGAAAGGTCACTTCCTTTCCAGTTTCTGACGATTTATAAATACCCCGAATAAGCTCAACAGACCTACGGGCGGCGTGGCCATCAACCATACCACAGCTTCCTGTATTAAGGGCATTGAGAAAATCCATCCACTGAGATTTGTGCAATGAATGACCGATCGCCATGGGATCTGATGACCCTATTTGGGACGTTTTAAGGAATTTAGTTTCTTGCTCTTCCTCCTGTTTAACTTTCCAGTGAATCAATTCACCTGCCTCCAGAACTGCACTTCCTTTAACTCCAAATATCTCCAGTCTTTCTGGTAATCCGGGAAATAAAGCAGTGGAAGCTGTAATATTACCGAGTGCTTTTCCTTTAAAACTTACCAAAGCTGCTGCCAAATCCTCGCCTTCTATGGCATGAAGGGTGGTTTTAACTTTTGCAAAAACTGAAGTTGGCTCTCCCATGATGTCCAGTAAAAGATCTATGGTATGAATTCCCTGGTTAATCAGCGCTCCACCCCCATCATACTGAATTGTTCCTTTCCAATCACTGCCGCTGTAATAGTCAGCTGATCTGTACCAGTTGATGTGCGCATTACCCATAATTAATCTACCAAAAAGACCCTCTTTCACAGCATTTTTGAGTTTGATATAGCCTGGGGAAAATCGGTTCTGGAAAACCACATTCAGAAGTACTTCATTTTGATGACATGCATCGATAAGTTGATCTGTGCGAGATAGGTTTATTTCAATGGGTTTTTCGACAAGGAGGTGCTTTCCCGCTTTTGCAGCCGAAATTCCGGCCTCTAAATGGCTTCCGCTTGCGGTACAAATACAAACAATAGTTAACCCTGGATGAGATAAGAAAGCGGCCACATTGGAATAGGCTTTCACTCCAAATTTCTCTTCCGCAATTTTAGCTCTCTCAGGAGAACTGCTGCAAACAGCCACTATTTCGGACTGTTCGATTTCACTAATCGCCAGAGCATGCTTTTCGGCAATAGCGCCTGTACCTATAATTCCTATTTTGTGAATAGCCATTACTTTGCTTCGTTTTGAATTTTCTCCCAAAGAGATTTGGAGATGGGAACCCCATTTTTTAAATTTCTATTTCTAGTTTCCAAAGAGCTTTCCCCCGGATATCGAACTGTCTTGCCATCAAAAGAAGTAGAACTTTTGAGGTCGTTGATGATCTCGTCTGCTTTTTGATCCATCCACTCTAAAAGTGCTAGCTTATCCGGATCAATAGAGATGAAAACTTGCGAAAGGCCAATTTCTGTTCCCATATCATTTACTTTATTGGTAGCATTCCCTCCGGAAAGTAATGCCGAAAGCATATCTAGGACAAGACTTAATCCAGAGCCTTTCCACAATCCCACCGGCAATGCTAATCGATTTTTCAGAATGGTGCTAGGATCAGTGGTCAACTTCCCCTTATCATCGAAACCTGCAGCAAAGGGCATCTGCTCATTTTTCGATTCAGCTATGCTCATTTTCCCATATGCAAACTGTGACATTGCCATATCTAATACGACAGGACCTTCTTTGCGTGGAATAGCGACCACCAGTGGATTATTGCCGATTTTGGGTTCACTCCCTCCCCATGCGGCCATATTTGCAATGGTATTGGTAAAGCAAATTCCGATGCAACCTGCCTCCACTGCCTGCCATCCGAAGTTGCCGGCACGCATCCAGTGGTTAGTATTTTTCAATGCAATGCATCCTATCCCGAATTCCCTCGACAGCTCTATGGCTCGTCCCATTGCAAACTCCGCATTAAGATTTCCCACTCCAAATCGTCCGTCCCAGCGCTCAAAAACACCCAGTTGGCTAAGAAGTTCAGGTTCACGATCAAGCTTAACCCAATCGTTAGTTATGTAGTCCAAAAAAGTAAAAAAGCGGTTGACCCCATGTGAGTACACTCCGTCTAAATCAGCTTGCGCAAAAAGTATAGCGCAGCGTCTGGCTCTACTTTCTTCCATCCCATATTTTTCCAATACCTTTTGCAAGCCATCAACTAGCTGCTCAAAAGGAATATTTAAATCGTCCATTAATTTTTTTTTTGTTAGTACAGATTCAATATTATATCATTGGAATTGCTCTTTTACAAAGCTGAATGGAGATTCCCCAAGGATCTCTGAGCATCACAATATGTGAACCATCTTTTAAAACATCATCTGAAGCCAAGGTAGCACCAACCTCCGTCAATCTTTGTTTATCTATCGACGGATCTTCCGACACGAAAGCAAGATGAACTGCCAATGGATGTAAGCTTTCAAATTCTAGTGTATCTCCTTTCGGATTGGTGTAAATCTCCAGCATGATTGTGCCGCTATCATCAGCTAAGAAAGTCATATAAGGTGGTTCAGTCATTTTCTTGACTACTTTCAACCCCAGGTGTTCCTCATACCAATGGGATGCTGCTGGTGCATTGCTCACATTGAGCGCAAAATGTTCAAATTTCATAAGTTTTTTTAGACAATCGATTGTATGAATACATATTTTGAGGTGAAATAAAGTCAATTCCTCGGTTTTTTGACAGAGTGATAAACCTCTTAAAAGGACTCAATTAAACGATTACAGAATATTTACTAGAATTATTTTGAGCAAAATTATTTTATTTGTATAATGCAATCGATTGCACAATCGATTTAAAATTTAACCCTAAAATTATTTAATATGCAGAAACTTTTAACATCCAAAAAACATGCATTCCTTTCGGTATTCATGTTTATGTTGTTATTGAGCTCTGGGTCTCTCCTGGCTCAAAACAAGCTAATCACTGGTAAAGTTACATCGGATTCAGGAGAAACTATGCCAGGCGTTAGTATCCTAGTAAAAGCAACCACCATGGGTACGGCCACTGATATTGATGGGAATTATTCCATATCAGCTGGTGAAGGCGATATTTTGATATTTTCCTTTATAGGGATGCAAACCAAAGAAATCGCTACTAATTCTTCAAATGTATATAACGTTACTCTTGAAACTGACATTTCCCAGTTAGATGAGGTTTTGGTAGTAGGATATGGCACCACAAAAAAGAGTGACTTGACTGGCTCTGTATCTTCGGTACAAGCCCAAGAACTTACTGCCTTCCCTGTTGCTAATGCTACCCAAGCACTCCAGGGACGTGCCGCAGGTGTAAGCGTGCAGGCAAATAACGGTGATCCAGGAGGAGCTCTGAAAGTTCGAATTCGAGGTGGAAACTCTATTAATGCGAGCAGTGATCCTCTTTATGTAGTGGATGGGTTTATCGGTGGTACTTTACCTCCTCCAGAAGATATTCAATCTATCGAGGTTCTTAAAGACGCTTCTGCTACTGCCATCTACGGTTCAAGAGGTACCAATGGAGTAATTATGGTGACTACCAAAAAAGGCAAAGCAGGAAAAGTAAAAGTTGACTTCAACACCTCCTATTCCTCTCAAAAAGAAATAAACAGGCTAGAACTTTTGAATGCGGATCAATTCCTAGACTATACCCGTGAAGTGATTCCAACCTATGTCGATAATGGCGCTGATACCGATTGGCAAGATCAAATTTTTAGAACCGGTGGAATCCAAAATTATCAAATTTCCGTGTCGGGCGGATCAGACAAAGTAAACTACTATGTGTCGGGATCTTATTTTGATCAAAAAGGAATAATTGTAGGCTCTGATTTTAATAGATATTCCATTACAAGTAATTTGAATTTCAATGCATCTGATAAAATAACTATAGGTCTAAATCTTCTGGCTAGAAGAACGGGGAGAAACGGAGTAGTGACTCAAGAAGGTTCTGCAGGCGCTGGTGGTGCAGGCGTTGTTGGTTCATCGCTAAGATTTATGCCAGACCTTCCTTTAAGAAATGGGGATGGAAGCTTCACGCTGGCTTCCATTGGAGACCCCATAGACAATCCATTTGCAGTAGCAACCCAACGAGAAGAAGAAACACTTGCCGATCTATTGCAGGGAAATCTATATGTCAACTTTGACATTACTAACGCGCTGACTTTTAAAAGTACACTAGGTGTAAAAACTGATAACTTTAGAACTGGAATTTTCGTCCCGACCACACTTTTTGCAGGCCGGAATGTGAATGGTGATGCTACTATTAACTCAGGCAAAAATACTGATATTATCAATGAAAACTACCTGACGTATAATTGGGAAATTAATCCAAAAAATACTGTTACCGCTTTGGCGGGATATTCTATCCAAAAATCTACTGACAACAACTGGTCTGCTGGATCTCAGTCTTTTATTACCAATTCTGTTTCCTTTTGGAACTTAGGAGGTGGTGCAGTTCCAAAGATTCCTAGTTCAGGATTTGCAGAAACACAGATTGCTTCAGTTTTTGGCAGAATTAACTATTCCCATAACAGTAAATATTTACTAACATTCAATGCTCGATATGATGGTTCTTCCAATTTCAGTAAGAACAATAAATGGGCATTTTTCCCATCTGGAGCATTTGCATGGAATATGAAGGACGAAGGGTTCATGCAAGACGTGAATTTTATTTCTGATTTCAAATGGAGAGCTAGTTATGGTTTGACTGGAAATCAGGCGATTTCTCCCTATCAGACCCTTGCCAGATTCTCTACTTCATATACTATTATCGATGGTGTACCTGCCAATGCGGTACGTCCAACTACAGTAGCAAACGATGATTTGACCTGGGAAACTACCGAACAGTTTGATATAGGAGCGGATGTTTCCTTTTTTGAAAACAGACTAAATATCACAGCAGATTATTATAGGAGCGTCACCTCTGATTTACTTTTCTCGGTGCCTCTTCCTTCGTATTCTGGCTATTCTAGTCAATTACAGAACCTAGGAAAGGTGGAGAATAAAGGAATTGAACTTGCTGTGAATACCGTAAATACAACTGGTGCATTTAAATGGAATACAGGATTCAATATTTCCTTTAATAAAAACAAGGTATTGGAATTACCTGACCGAAATGATATCCTGTATGGATCTGGACCCGGCCATTTGATAGGCTTAGGTCAGACTCAACTACTAAGAGTGGGTGAGCCTGTAGGTAGTTTTTATGGATGGGTCTATGATGGAGTTTACCAACAAGGAGATGATTTCCTTCCAGGAGGTGGATTTGAGCAAGTGGCTGGAGGTGAAAAATTCAGAGACATAGCTGGAGAAAAAGATGCAAATGGGCAACTTACAGGAAATCCCGATGGCATACTCAATGCAGATGATCGTACGTTAATCGGAAATGGTCAGGCGAAATTCATTTGGGGTCTCAATAATGACTTTAGCTTTAAAGGCTTTGATTTAAATATCTTTTTCCAAGGATCTCAAGGCAATAAAATCTTAAGCTACACGCTATTGGAAATAGAAACCCTTTCTGGATCAAACAATTCCACTACCCGTGCGCTGGATCGCTGGACTCCAACAAATAACGATACAGATGTACCAAAGCGAACGCTCACTCGATCTCAGCGCGTATCAACTCGCTGGGTATATGATGGAAGCTATGCAAGATTGAAAAATATCTCACTTGGCTATACTTTCCCCCCTACTATATCTGAGAAAATATCTGTTTCAAGAATCAAGCTATATGTAAGTGCTCAGAATCTTCTGACTTTTACCAAGTACAAAGGTTTTGACCCAGAGGTGAACTACAGCTCAGCTGGGAGCACCAATTCCAACAGGAACCTTGGCTTGGACTACGCCAGTTATCCAAATGCTAAATCCTATACTGTAGGACTAAATATTAGCTTATAATCATCCTAACATTAAAATCATGAAAACGACAAAACATATAATTTTAGCTGTTTGGTTGATGCTTTCGATTTCAGCCTGTGCAGATTTGAATGAAAATCCAATTGGGGTATTCGCTCCAGAGACCTTCTTCAAAACACCCAAAGATGTAGAAACCGCAGTCTTGGGAGCTTATGGAGTAATTGCATCTGAAAACCTTTTCGGACGTCAATTCATATGCGCGCTGCAATTCCGCGGAGATATGGTGGATATAGGAAACCGAGCTACCTCAGCAGAGCGAATCCAGATGAATGATTTCAATATGGATTCCAACAATGGAATGGTAGGTAGATTCTGGCCTCAGTGGTTTCAGGCCATCAATGCAGCCAATGCCGCTGAAGATGGAGCCAATAGTTTAGGACTCTCTGAGGCTCAAATCAATCCATTAATTGCTGAAGCAAGGTTCATCAGAGCTTTTAGTTACTATCACTTAGTTCGTAATTTCGGTGACATTCCTTACATCGACTTTGCTGTCACAGACCCAGCTAGTTTGAAAACAGTTTCTAAAAATTCAGAAGCTGAAATTTATACTGGAATCAAAGCTGACCTTGAATTTGCGAAGCAATGGCTACCCAATACGCAAAAGAATAATATCCGTACTCGTCCTACTGCCGGTACAGCAGCTTCATACTTAGCTTCAGTGCATCTGACTTTACGAGAATTTCAGGAAGCATACAATGAAGCAAAATTCGTAATTGACAACAAGAGTTTGTTTGGCTACGGACTGGAAATTGACTATGAGGACAATTTCAAAGCATCCATCGCAAATTCCTTGAAAGAAACCATTTTTGCTTTTGACTTCCTTGGTCAGCAAAGTGTGGGAGGAAACAACGACGATTCCTTAGTTCCGATGATTTTGGTTCTCAATTTAACAGGTGGATATGGTGTATCTGTCCCAAGCATGAATGTGTATGATGACTGGGATGCCAGAGATTATAGAAAGAAAGTAAGTTTTATAGATACGTTGGTAGTAAACGGGGTAGCTCATCCATATACTGATTTCTCCACGCAGCGACCACATATAGGAAAGTGGGCCCGCGACTTTGGCAATGGCAATACAATAGGCCGCTTTTCTGATCATAATATCTCTGATTTCAGGTATGCTGAAGTTTTATTGATCGCCGCTGAAGCATTAGGTGAAATCAATGGCTCCACAGCTGAAGCCAAAGGATACTTAAACCAAGTTCGGGCTCGTGCAAGAAACTGGGCAGGAACACAAGTGGATTTTCCGGCAAATATCACCGAGGACATGAACAAGTCTGATTTTATCGATTTGGTATTGGAAGATAGAAGACTGGAACTGGCGTTCGAATGGAAAAGATGGTACGATATTAAAAGACGAGATATGGGAGCTGAAGTATTTACTGGTCCAAATAGTTTGGAACTACATCAGAATTTTGATCCTTCACGTGACTACCTGATGCCTATTCCTGATTCTGAGCTGAGAATCAATCCAAATTTAGCTCCAAATAACCCTGGTTATTAATTCTTATTTTGTAGAAATGGATTGGCGAAAAAGCTTCGTCAATCCTATTTTCATCAAATTATTAGTCTATGAAAAACCTACTATTTCTTTGCTTGGGCGTATGCCTTTTAGCCAGCAGTTGCAAATCTACTTCTGAACTTAGCGTTTCCAAAAGCATGAAAACCGCCGAGTCTCAACTTAAATACAGTCTAAAAAACCACACGGACAAATCAACCTATCCCAGGTCAGTCAAACCAAATGGTACGTTGAATGCAGTACCCTCCAAAGACTGGACGAGTGGATTTTATCCTGGTAGTATGTGGTACATGTATGCTTATACCAAGGATCAAAAATGGGCTGACACCGCCGCAGCTTGGACTACAGGACTCGAAAGTGTGAAGTTCAATACCCATACTCATGATCTTGGATTTGTACTTTATTGTTCATTTGGTAATGGGTTAAGATTTACAGATAATCCTCAATATGCCCAAATTCTACTCGAAGGTTCGCAAACGTTAATTAAGCGGTTTGATCCAAAAATAGGGAGTATTCGCTCTTGGGATTTTGCCCCATGGGAATATCCGGTGATCATAGATAATATAATGAATCTTGAGATGCTATTCTGGGCTACCAAATATAGTGGAGATTCTACCTTCTACGAAGTAGCCGTGAAGCATGCAGATTCCTCGATGAAAAATCACTTCCGCCCTGATTTTAGTAGCTATCATGTGGTGGATTACGATACGATCACAGGAAATGTGAAAGCAAAGAAAACACATCAAGGGTACTCTGACGATTCTGCTTGGGCAAGAGGCCAGGCTTGGGCCTTGTACGGTTTCACCATGGTTTATCGCGAGACTGGAGACAAAAAATATCTTGAACAAGTGGAAAAGATTGCTGACTTCTATCTAAATCATCCCAATTTGCCAGAAGACATGATTCCTTATTGGGACTTCAATGCTCCTGATATTCCAAATGAGCCTCGTGATGCTTCTGCAGCTGCAATTGCTGCATCGGGATTACTTGAGCTAAGCAGATATTCTGAAAACGGAGGCTCCTACTTTGCAGCAGCAGAAAAAATGCTCACCAGTCTGAGTAGCCCTGCATATTTAGCTAAGCCTAGAACCAATCAAGGATTTATCTTAATGCATAGTACGGGACACAAACCGAATGACTCGGAAATAGACACTCCGATAAGCTATGCAGATTATTATTTTCTAGAAGCGCTGCAACGATACAGAGTACTCAACTTAGAGCTATAATAACCGGTAGCCCTATCGAGCAAACAACAAACATCTATTATGATCTATCAACTCCTCTTATTTGCCTTTCCGTTCTTAGCCCCCGATCCAACTTTCAGGGTAGAAAACCAACTAGACATTGCAAGACAAGAAGTGGTTAGCATCTCCTTTGCCCAACTTGAAAATATGCTGGGTGAAGAATTTGATCCATCTCACCTGCAAATTCTAGAGTCAAACTCAAGTCGATCAGTTCTAACTCAGTGGGTGGATATAGATCAGGATGGTCACTATGAGGAACTTCTTTTCCTATCTGATATAAAAGAGTTGGAAACCAAAAGCTATGCGATAAGCCTCAGCGCTGAAGCGGATAAAGCAGCCCAGTCAGTTATTAAAACATTTGCCAGATTTGTCCCTGAGCGCATTGATGACATTGCTTGGGAAAATGACAAAGTGGCTTTCAGAACTTACGGTCCTGAAGCACAACGCCTAACTGATGGAAAATTACCAGGCGGTACACTCACAAGCGGAATCGATGCTTGGATGAAGCGGGTGGATTATCCCATCATTGACAAATGGTATCAGAAATATGTAGATGGCGGAAGTTATCACAAAGATAGCGGAGAAGGGTATGATCCTTATCACGTCGGAAATAGTCGCGGAATTGGTGGGGTCGGTATTTGGATTGATGATTCATTGTATGTTTCAAAAAACTTCATCAGCTATAAAATCCTGGCAAATGGCCCTTTGAGATCAACTTTCGAATTGAGTTATGCACCTTGGATGGCTGGAAAAACTATAATAAAAGAATCTAAGCGGATTTCGTTAGATCTGGGGTCCCAGCTTTATCACATGAAAGTAAGCTTGAAAAGCGATAATCCAGTCCCAAACTTGACTACAGGAATCACCTTACATGATGGTACGGGTGAGGTTAATTCTGACCCAAAAGTAGGTTGGATTAGCTACTGGGAAACAATAGATGATACTAAGCTTGGAACAGGGCTCATAGCAGATCCAGCGGATATTCTTCAAAAACTTGAAGTTAGAACAGCTGCTACGGACCAAAGTCATATTTATTTAATCCTGAAGCACACTAAAAAAATCAGTTATTACGCTGGTTTTGGCTGGGAAAAAGCCGGAGAATTCTATTCTCTTTCTGAATGGAATCAGTATCTCATGAATTTTTCCAAAAAACTCGCAACACCACTTATTCTAAAATTCGAATAATATAAAATCAAATTCCGAGTAATCGGACAAAAAACTATTACCCCTCAATCCATGAAAAATCAATCCTATAAAATACAATATGCAGTCAGTCCAGGTGAGTTTAAGCAGATGGATACCGATGAATTGCGTGAGTCTTTTTTGATGCAAAATCTATTTGTTGAAGGTCAAATCAACATGAATTACACCCACTACGACCGTATGATTGTAGGAGGAGTTTTGCCCAAAGACATAGACTTAAACCTAGAAACCATCGATCCCCTCAAATCAGAATATTTTTTGGAGCGCAGAGAATTGGGGATCATAAACATAGGCGCAACTGGCGAAATTATTGCCGATGGAGTGAGTTATACTTTAGAGAATAAGGAAGCGCTATACCTAGGAAAAGGCACAAAGTCCGTTACTTTTAAATCTAGCAATAAATCTAGTCATCCTACATTTTATTTTAACTCAGCTCCAGCTCACACTTCCTTTCCATCCAAAAAAATCAGTGAGGCTGATGCAGAAAAAGTAGTAATAGGCTCCCTAACTACATCCAATCATCGCAAAATCAGAAAGCTGATCGTGAATAGTATACTGCAGACTTGCCAACTTCAAATGGGTCTCACTGAGCTTACAGAAGGCAGTGTCTGGAATACATTCCCAGCTCATACACATGAGCGCAGAATGGAGGCATATCTTTATTTTGACCTTCCTGAGGATCAGATGGTTTGCCACTTCATTGGAGAACCACAGCAAACAAGACATATTTGGATGAAAAATAATCAGGCAGTTTTGTCACCACCTTGGTCCATTCATAGCGGAGCTGGTACAAGCAATTACACTTTTGTCTGGGGAATGGCTGGAGAAAATCTCGATTATGGTGACATGGATATTGTAAAACCTTCAGATTTAAAATGAAACCTAACTTTGAACTAAAAGGCAAGATTGCCCTTGTCACTGGAGCAACTCATGGTCTGGGTATGGCAATGGCAAAAGCCCTAGCACATCAAGGCGCTACATTAGTCATCAATGGTCATACTCCATCCAAAATGAAGGCAGCAATTAATGAATATGCAGCTGAGGAAATCTTGGCTCATCCCTATTTATTCGATGTAAGTGATGCAAAAGGGGTAGATGTAGCTATCTCACAAATCGAAAAAGAAATAGGTGAAATAGCTATTTTGGTAAATAACGCGGGAATGATCCAAAGAGTCCCTGCGTTAGAAATGGATCCTGAAGATTTTCGAAAAGTAGTGGATATAGACCTGGTATCACCATTTATTGTCTCTCAGCGAGTAGCCAAAACTATGGTGAAAAATGGGCAAGGCAAGATCATCAACATTTGTTCTATGATGAGCGAACTGGGTAGAAATACGGTAAGTGCCTACGCAGCTGCCAAAGGCGGATTGAAGATGCTGACTAGAAATCTTGCCACCGAGTGGGCCAAATATAATATTCAAGTGAACGGCATCGGCCCAGGCTATTTTGCTACAGAGCAAACTGCTCCGATCCGTGTCGACGCACATCCTTTCAATGATTTTATTATAAATAGGACTCCTGCTGGTCGATGGGGAAACCCCGATGATCTTGGAGGGGCTGTTGTTTTTTTAGCCAGCCAAGCTAGCGATTTCGTCAATGGACAAATCATCTATGTTGACGGGGGAATCCTCGCCACAATAGGTAAACCAGCTGGCGAATAGTTACTATTGCACATTCAAATTCATTTTTCTTCAATACTAAACTAGGCAATGAGAAAAGGGAAAGCAACCATTCATGACATCGCTGAAAAGCTCAAAGTAACTGCCTCTACGGTATCCAGAGCATTGAATAATAATCCAAGGATCTCTGATGCTACCAAGAAAAAAGTATTAAAAGCTGCCAAGGAGCTTAACTATCAGCCAAACAATATAGCTTCAGCACTCAGAAGTGGGAAAAGCAAACTAATCGGTGTGGTAGTGCCTACTGCAAATCGAAATTTCTTCTCCTCGGTAATTCGTGGAATTGAGGAAATCGCCAATTCTCTGAATTATAAAATAGTGATTTCACAGTCTTATGATGACTATGAAAAGGAGATACAAACTGTTGAGGCTTTGATGAATGCCCAAGTTGATGGGATAATAGCATCCGTGGGGAAAACCACTGAAAATGTAGACCACTTTAAAAAAATACTTAAGAAAGGAATACCATTAGTACTTTTTGATAGAGTGACCAATGAGTTAGATGTGAGTCAGGTCGTGATTGACGATTATTATGGCGCATTTCAGGCGACTGAGCATTTGATTAATGAAGGCTGTAGGAGAATTGTTCATTTCTCTAATTCTCAAAATATCAATATTTACAAGGAGCGCAAAAGAGGCTACCAGGACGCATTATTGAAGCATGGAATCGTAATAGACCCTGATTTAATCCGTTACAGTAAGCTTCAACTAGAAGATGGAAGAGCATCTATGCAAGAGGTAATTGACGCCAAAACCCACTTTGACGCTGTATTTTCATCTTCAGATTATTCTATCATGGGTGCAATGCAAGTCTTGAAGGAAAATGGCTACAAACTTCCCCAGGATGTCAAACTGGTCGGTTTTGGTGACGAGCCATTTACTTCTTTCACAGAACCCACGCTCACCACAGTTGATCAAAAAAGTATTCAGATGGGCAAAATCACTGCTGAGACCTTTTTTGAAATTCTTAACCAAAAGGATCAAGCGAATAAAATTTCGAAAAAAACTATCCTAAAACCTGAGCTGATCATACGAAATTCGTCGATCAACCCGCAGAATAAATAACACTCTTTAGACCCCTTAATTTAATGCAACTTCTTTCCAAATCAACACTTGCTCCCTCAGAACGTCCAGTAAAAATCCTGCAATTTGGCAATGGTAATTTTCTCCGTGGCTTTACCGATTGGATGGTAGAAAAGGCCAATCAAAAGGGAGTCTTTGATGGAAATATCCACATCGTCCAAGTGCATAGTAAAACGGCCAACAATGCAATGATTGAGCAGGATTGCCTCTTCCATGTGATAGAAAAAGGGATAAAAAATGGCAAACTGGTAGAAGAATCAACCTTAGTTTCATGCATAGAGGGCATTTCTAATGTGTTTGATAATTATACACCTTTCCTGCAATTGGGAGAAAATCCTGATTTGCGCTTTGTCACCTCCAATACCACGGAGGCAGGAATTGTCTTTGACCCAAGAGATCATCACATAGAAGATATTTCTAAGACCTTCCCAGGCAAATTAACCGCGCTACTTTACCATAGATTCAAGCATTTTGATGGAGATAGTAGCAAAGGACTTATATTTTTACCCTGTGAACTGATAGAGGGAAATGGAGCTATGCTGTTAGCTTGCATTCAAAAATATATTACGTTCTGGAAATTGCCTATTGAGTTTTCTGAGTGGATAGATTATCATAATATTTTCTGTGATACATTGGTAGATCGAATAGTGCCCGGATATCCAAAAGACTCCATAGAGGAAATTCAAGAAAAAATTGGCTTTCGGGATAAAATGGTTGTGGTGGTTGAGCCATATCACTTCTGGGCCATCGAAGGATCAGACACCGTGAGGGAGGAATTTCCAATCGACGTGATGGGGTTAAATGTGAAATTTGTTCCTGATCTCACTCCCTTCCGAACTCAAAAAGTAAGAATACTGAATGGTGGACATACCGCTATGGTTTTGTATGCGTATTTGAAAGGATTGCGAACTGTAAAGGAAGCAGTAGATGATCCGGAAATTGTGGCGTTTCTAAAAGAGGCAATCTATGAAGAGATCATCCCAACATTAGATATGCCACAAGCAGAATTAGAACAGTTTGCCAGCGACGTGCTGGAGCGATTTTCCAATCCATATATTGTCCATGAATTGAAATCAATTGCGCTAAACAGTGTCTCCAAATTTAAAGTGCGGGTGCTACCTTCCTTGCTAGCCCATCATAAAAAATTTGGTAAATGGCCAGAGAAATTAAATTTATCCTTGGCAGCGCTATTGGTGTTTTACAGAGGAAGCTATAAAGACACAGAGCTCCCGGTAAATGATCACCACCAACTTATGGCAGAATTCACTTCTGCTTGGAAAATGTCCTCGACTACTGAAACTGTCATAAAATTGCTAAGTGAAAAAAACTATTGGGGCGAAGATTTGACTAAACATGAAGGACTGGTAGAGGCTGTGAGCGAAGCGGTGGATCATTTATTACTTTCCTAAAGTACCCCTCCTATTGAATAAAGGTAGCTTTAAGTTCAAAGTGGTATTGGTTGTGAGGTGGTTGTCGGTCCATTGACGATCAAGGTGCCATCTGCTTTGATTTCCATTTTGTCCAAAAAACACTACTCTCTCCTCGCCTGATTCCTTGGTACGTCCGTGGTACACACAAAGCATGTCGCCATTGTCCAGGAAAACGATGTTGTTGTGTCCAGTCCCTGTCACCTCGCCCCCTTTGTGCGTATTAAGTTCCAGCACTGGATTGTTTGATGCCTTAGTAAAAGGTCCCAGTGGACTTTTGGAAGTAGCATATCCTACCGCGTAATTTTCACCTGCGTAATAATTGCTAGAATACATGATATAATAGGTATCATCGTGCTTAAAAAGCACAGAACCTTCCGTCCATCGTCTGTTGATTTCGTACTTTGTCACCGATCTACTTTCCCATTCAGACTGCGCATCGTCCATTTTTAACGGAGGTCGGAGGCATAGTACAGGATCTCCGATCACACCCGAAAAATCAGGCTTCATTTCGACTCCATACACCCAGCTCTCTTCTATTTCATCGTAAAGTCCTTCCTTCTTTGCCCAATCCGCCACTTCACTTTCCACAGGGTGTTTATAACATGCACGAGAATAATATAAATAGTATTTACCAGCCTGCTGATAGACATTGGCATCGATGATTGGGTAGCCAGGGTCAAAAATAGGTTTGTCATACATCTCTACAAAGGGGCCTAATGGACTTTCAGATTCTGCTACTCCTATCATGAAATTTTCTTCTTCATTGGTAGGATTGAACTTCCATTGAGCACTGAAGAATAGGTAATATTTATTTTCAATTTTGAAAACCTCTGGAGCCCAAAAGAATTTGCTAGCCCAACTATCAGGAGTATTGCCCTGGTAAACCTGTCTTTCAAACTTCCAGTCAACTAAATTATCTGAGGAATATGCAGCAAAGCCATCTGTTGCCCCGCCGCCTGTGCCATACATGTAGTATTTCCCATTGCCATCGTTGAGGATAAACGGATCTCCAAATGCTACATCCAAAGGATTCATATAGGTTTGTTGCTCCTTTGTCTCCAATACCTCCTTTTGGGGAGTGGCTTGTCCACAAGACACAACAGATAGGCTGACAAGAAGAAAGAAATGTGAATTCGTGAGAATTTTCATGGAAATTTAAACTGAAGGAAGCCCAAAATACAGAATTTAATAGGATTTACTTTTACTATAGTGATCTCTGGCAATTGGAAGAATCCTACTTTTCCCATATTAGATTTTCTTTTTCATCCAAACTCTAGGATCTTGGTGAAGCAACTGAACAAGCAAGCCGTATAAGTGTGGATCATACTTAAAAAAAATAGTTGGCCTCTCAAAAAAGACTTCCAGAGCAACGGCAAAGAACCCAGGTTATTGAAGCCTCCACTTAATCTAAATATTATAGGTGCCCCCGTGTTGATTTTGGCGATTTCTTTATTGGCCAAGTTTTGAAATTCAGTAAAAATCTTTGTGCCGAAAAATTTAAATTCATTGTTGGAATAAATATGATTTGCTAACTGCAGTGGGTGAGCTACTTCATGAATATCGAGATTTATGCCATCCAAATCATTCTTCAAACCATCCAGCAATCCGGACCATGAAATCACAATTATGCCATGGGCTGGATTAACCTCACCACGGTGATACTTTTTTGAAATGGAGCTATAATAGCTATCTGGGTCCACCAGAATTCTTCTAAAATGAGCTAATCGAACGTTGCTCCAGCCAAATGTGATCATTACTATTATTGCACTAATAAGCGGCTTCATCTCCCTTGAGATCGTTCTCAACCCTCCTCTGGGAATAAACTCTTCGATGGTAAGAATAACTTCCAATCTCTGATTGAATTTAGCTTTGTGAGTGATCGCTAATGCAGCGTAGCAAAGGAAATTGTCCTCTAAAAACAGAATGTCTTGTTGGCTGAGTTGATCTCCTCCATAGTAAATTCAACTCCTCCCAACGTATATGGAAGTTTCTAATCTTGTAAAAAGCGCTATTTACCACTGGTAAAAATATTTTTTTGTGATTATACGAAATCTTGCTAGTAGAAACTTTATAAGGTTAAACATTATAAGAAATAGTTGATTCTGGTTTTATCCAGTCTTCAGTCATCGGTCTTCCAACCCATTGACCAAAGAAAATTCGCTTACTGGCAGAATAGCGTACATTCAGATATTTTTTTAATGAACTCCAATATGCACAAATAGTCTATAAATAATTCTTCTGATAACTCATTTCAAAAAATTCATACTCTCAGATCACCTCAGATTCATGAACACTACAGTCTTATGATTTTAAGATGAAGCTATAAAAATTGGAAGCTACTTTATGAAAAACTACCCTTAAAACATGAATTAATGGCTAAGTTATCTAGCGATATATAATTGCGGTCAGTGCCTCAAGTAACAAGGTGACCAGACAAAACAAAAATGGCAGTCACTTTTCAGCAACTGCCATTTTATTCATAAGCCGAGATATTGACAAAGTGCCTTCATTAGTTGAATGTTCGCAACTTAGGTCTTCGCTCTCCCTACTTCCTGCTTATTTTATCTTGCGTAATTAACAGATCTCATTTCACGGATTACCGTGATCTTGATCTGTCCAGGATATTGCATTTCTTTCTCGATTTTCTGAGAAATATCATAGGAGAGTTTTCCGGCTATTGCATCACTAACGTTATCAGCATCTACTAATACACGAAGTTCACGACCAGCTTGCATTGCAAAGCACTTATTCACCCCATCAAAACTCAACGCCAATTCTTCGAGATCTTTTAGTCTCTTGATGTAGCTGTCCATCACTTCTCTTCGAGCTCCAGGTCTAGCTCCTGAAATAGCATCAGAAGCTTGTACTATAGGAGATATCATAGAAGTCATCTCAATCTCGTCGTGGTGAGCTCCAATTGCATTACAGATTTCAGGATGCTCCTTATATCGCTTAGCCAACTCCATTCCAAGCAATGCGTGTGGTAACTCCTGCTCTTCAGGCCATACTTTTCCGATATCATGAAGTAGCCCTGCTCTTTTGGCCATCTTTGCGTTGAGGCCCATTTCTGCAGCCATGGTAGCGGAAAGATTGGCTACCTCTCGAGAGTGCTGAAGAAGGTTTTGACCGTAGGAAGACCTAAATCTCATTCTCCCCACCATACGGATTAATTCAGGATGAAGACCATGAATACCAAGGTCGATACACGTTCTTTCGCCTATCTCCACGATTTCCTCCTCGATATTCTTTTCTGTCTTAGCAACTACCTCTTCAATTCTTGCAGGGTGAATTCTACCATCTTGCACCAATCTGTGAAGCGACAGCTTGGCTATCTCTCTTCTGACTGGATCGAATCCGGATATGATAATCGCTTCAGGAGTGTCGTCCACTACGATTTCCACTCCTGTGGCTGCTTCCAGCGCACGGATGTTTCTACCCTCACGTCCAATGATCTTACCTTTGATATCGTCACTTTCAATATTAAAAACAGAGACGCAATTTTCAACCGCATGCTCAGTGGCAGTACGCTGAATGGTATCCAACACAATTTTTTTAGCTTGCTTGGTAGCGGTCAATTTGGCTTCATCGACAATGTCCTTTATGTGCGAAGATGCTCTGCTATGAGCTTCATCGGTTAGCATCTGCACCAACTGGTCACGAGCCTCGTCGCGGGTAAGGTTTGCTACCTTTTCTAAATCCGTAATCCGCTGGTTTGTGACTCTATCCAGCTCTTCCTTCTTCACTTTAAGCGAATGTAACTGGGCGTTAAGATTCTCGTTTTTACTATCAAGTTCGGCTTCTTTGCGTTTGGTCTGCTCCAACTCTTTAGACACCTGCTGCTCTCTCTGCTTTACCTTGTTTTCATTGGTGAGAATAATATTTTTCTTGTTGATTACCTCTTCGTCAAAATCAGCTTTTAGCTTAAGATATTTCTCTTTTGCCTCTAGAATTTTTTCTTTCTTTACGGCTTCAGCGTTGATCTCAGCTTCTCTAAGTAAGGATTTGACATGGACATTTGTCTCCTCTTCTAATTTCGAATTTTTATTTTTGATTAATGCGCCGGCTATTGCCGCGCCCACTCCTGCTCCTATCAGTGCAGCGAGGATGATATATACGAGTTCTCCCATAGGTATTTTGGCTATTATTAAAACCTGGGGAATCTGAAAAATCTACTGGTTCTGTGGGTTATGATTAATTATAATACCTTGGAAAGCAAGGCACTGACGTGAGAAATACTTTTGCTGATATGTTCTGAATCCTCCGCGTTGACCGCATTGGATTCCAATGACTCCACCATACAATCAAAGGCGACCATAGCCAGCAAATCTTGGTGATCGTCAAGCCCATACTCCTCCTTATACTTTTTCATTTTTTCATTAATCAGCTTGCCCGCAAGACGGATTTTGGACTCATCGTCTAACTTTACCCGCATGGGGTATTCTCTGTCTCCAATTTTTAATCTAATGGCAAGTGTCTCCATATCACTCAGATAAGTAGGTGATTAAATGATCGATTTCCTGTATATAATTATTAATCAATTCACTCATTTCAGTTGACTCTTCCGGATTCACCGGTCGATTGTCTACAATGTTACTAATTTTAATCTTATTTTTAAAATGCTCGATTTCCTGCTCTCTATCTCCCAAGCTGATATTAGATTCAGCCAATTTCTGTTTCAACTGCTTGTTTTCTTCACTCAGTTCAAGCAATTTCACACTAGCTTGTTGAGCTAGTTTTTCCAATTTTTGCAGTTCCTCTTGAATCATTTCTAGGTACGTATCAAAGCATCTACCTCTTTTTCAAAGGCTTGAATCAATTTACTCATAGTTTTCTCAATTACCTTTTCTGTCAGCGTGTTTTCCTGATCCTGAAGATAGAAACTTAATGCATAAGCTTTCTTACCTGCATCAATTTTATCTCCTTGATAAACGTCAAACACACCAATTCTTTTCAATAATTTTCCTCCAACCTTAGAAGCAACGGATTTTACCTGTTGGTACGTAACTTTTTTGTCTATTACCAAGGAAAGATCTCTTCGTACTTCAGGAAATTTGGAGATATCATGAAAGTTTTTGAGCCCTTTCGCTTTTTTGCAAAGCAAATCCCAATTCAATTCCGCGTAAATCACATCCTGACGCACTTCAGCTTGCTTCCTAATTTTGCTTTCCAGCAATCCGATTGTACCCAATTCTTTTTCGCCCAGCTTTAAAGTCAAGCCGTATTCGAAAGGGGTAGCCTCTATCATAGCAACCGATCCTGGCTCAATATTAAGCTTTTCCAATAGTCCTTCCACCGTAGCATAAAGATCCGCAAAACCAACCGGTCGAGAAGGAGCTAACCAACTTTCAGCGGTCACATTCCCAGAAAGATACAATGAAAGCTTCCGCTCTTCGCGATACCCCTCTTCTACTTTAGTATAAACTGTTCCAAACTCAAAATATTTCAAATCAGTCTGGCGACGGTTAATATTTCTTGCCAACACTTCCAAACCACTATAAAGCAAACTCTGACGCATCACGTCCAGATCCTCGCTGAGCTTATTATAAATCTTTACACTTTTAGAAGCATCTAAATAGCCCGAATTTTCAGCGTAGGCACCTTTGGTCAAGCTGTTGGTGATCATCTCAAAGTAACCTTGTGCCGAAAGCATCTCTGTCAATCGATACTGAAGCTTATTCAAATCTTTAGCTGGGTGCTCGGCCAAAAAATCTGTACGGAGATTTTCAGAAAGGGCCACTTGGTGGAATCCGTGAATTCGAAGAATCTCTTCTATCACGTCTGCCTCACGAGTCACCTCGACACGATAAGGCTTTACGACAGCTGTGAAACCTGTGGAGGTTTCATTATCCACATTGATGTCTAAGCTTTCTAATATAGTTTTCACCTCAGAAGGCGCAATTTTTTTACCTATTAAGCGATCGATATGTCCATACTCAACTTCGATCACAAAGTCTTGTACTGGATTTGGATAAATATCCGTCACTTCTGAACACACTTTTGCGCCAGCAATATCTTGTAATAGTCTAACTGCTTTTTTGAGTGCATAGACAGGCATATTTGGGTCGGTACCTCTTTCGAAGCGAAAAGACGCATCTGTCTTTAATCCATGAAACTGGGCTCCTTTGCGGATAATATCCGGGGAAAAATATGCAGACTCTAAGAAAATAGCTTTAGTGTGCTCACTTACTCCAGAGTCTATCCCTCCAAAAACTCCTGCGATGCAAAGCCCACCTTTGGAATCCTTGATCATCAATTCTTCTCCTGATAGCTTTCGGTCTTTGGCATCCAAGGTCTTAAAAATACTATTTTTTGGAAGCTTTCCAATGATAATTTTTCCTTCGGATATATTATCTGCGTCAAACGCATGAAGAGGCTGGCCTAGATCATGCAAAATAAAATTCGTGATATCCACGACGTTGTTAATCGGCTCCAACTCTAAAGATCGAAGGAAGTTTTGCAGCCATGTTGGGGATGGGCCAACCTTCAAGTCGGTCAACACAATTCCTGCATATCTCAGACAATCAGTGGCATTTTCTACCTCCACGGTGATCGATGGGCCAGAAGTTTCTATGGTAAGCTGGCTTTCTTTTTCCAGAGTAATTTTCTTTGAAACAAGCGCCTGAAGATCTCTTGCCACCCCCAGATGAGAGGCTGCATCTGCACGATTCGGAGTCAATCCAATTTCCAAAATATGATCATGCTCCACTTCTATAAGTTGAGTAGCCGGAGTGCCATTTGGCAGATCGGTGTCCAACACCATGATCCCGGCATGACTTGAACCTATGCCCAATTCATCTTCAGCACAGATCATTCCTTCGGACACTTCGCCTCTAATTTTAGCTTTCTTGATCTGAAATAGTTCTCCTTGTGAGGGAAATAAGGTAGCTCCAACCGTTGCTACTAACACTTTCTGACCTTTGGCAACATTTGGTGCGCCGCAGACAATATGTGATGGTACAGCCGCTCCAATATCAACGGTAGTTACATTTAGCTTATCTGCATTTGAATGTTTCTCACATGTCAGCACCTCTCCAATCACTATTCCTTGCAATCCTCCTTTGACAGAAATAAACTCTTCGATTCCTTCTACTTCTAACCCGGATTGGGTCAATAGTGCTCCTATTTGATCAGGTGATTCGTTAAGTGGAATGTATTTTTTTAATCTATTAATTGAGATTTTCATCAGTTATTCTAAGTAAAACAAATCGATTTGATTCGTGCGATAAACAAAAGGGCTCCGAAAACCCCTAATTAGTTTATTTAGCATACAAATTTAAGAGAATTGAGCTAGCTCAACAGACTATTTGTTGTAATTTTTCTCTCCTGCCTCCACAGCAATGTCCATCAGATTTTCTTTAGGAGGAATCGGGCAAGCATAATCCGGGTTGTAGGCACAGTAAGGATTATAAGCCAGGTTAAAATCCAGCGTGATGCTATTACTGCCATCTTGCCGGGCATTAATATACCTTCCACCCCCATACGTTTCTTGAGTACTGGTCTCATCGGCAAATGCCAGAAAGAAATTGCGCATGTCCGTCTCATCAACGGCCTGTAGAAGTAGTAATCTTTGAGGGTTACCTACCAAGTCAAATTCTACCCACGAATGTTCTATGTATTTCTCCACTGACCCGTCAGTCAGCGGAACTTCGCGCATTCTCTTTGTCTCAACAGGTACCATTCGCGCCTTTATACGATAATTGGGATCTATGGGATAAAAATTCAGCTGTTTGAAACTCATTTTCTGTTCCTCCGAAAGTGGCGATTCGATATTATATCTAATGAACTTAAACTCACGCTCACGCTCGGCTTCGATCTTTTCGACATACGCTTCAGGGCTCTCAGCAGAGGTCAGCATGTAGGCAAACGCTCCTCCGATTACCAATGCAATCACTACATAAATTACATGATTTGGTTTCATCAAATCGTCTTTTGGTGTAAACCCAAAATTAATCAACATCTATCGAATTCCCAGATATTCAATGGAATTGACACGACAGAAAAATTAAATCTTTAAAATCTAGCCAGGTAATTACCTCACAATTCGCCTTCATCAGCAAAACTATAATATCCCGAATCAGTAAAAATCAAATGATCCAACACGGGCAAATCCAATTCACGGCCGATCTTAACTAAGCGTTGTGTGAGCCGTTTATCTTGTTCAGATGGGCGAGGATTGTCACTTGGGTGATTGTGTACGAGAATTAGTGACTGGGCTAGATGCTCCAATGCCACTTTAAAAACTACCTTGGAATCTACGACCGTTCCCGCAGTTCCTCCTTGGCTTATTAAATGTTTTCTCATCACATGATTGGATCGGTTGAGGAGAATAAGATAAAAATACTCCAGCTGTTCATCCAGCAATTCTGACCTCATAAGATCGTAGATGTCTTGAGAACAGGCGATTTTAAATCGTGCCCTTGGATCATATTCCTTTCTTCTACGACCCAGCTCCATGGCTGCAATGATAGAGATCGACTTGGCTTCTCCAATACCTTTAAATTTTTTTAGATCCTGAATAGAAAGCTTGGCCAATGATTTAAGATCATAATTGACACTAGCTAGAATATTCCGGGAAAGGTCAACCGCACTGAGCGAAGGAGTGCCTGAGCCAATTAGAATTGCGATTAATTCGGCATCAGTTAAAACGGATTTACCTTTGAGTAAAAGCTTTTCTCTAGGCCGGTCTTCCTCGGCGAGTTGTGAAATCTTGATTGAGGTATAAGTATCCATAGCAATTCACTTAAAAAATGTGACCTAATTTAGATACAAAAAAGCATAAAAAAAACCCTGGCAAGCAGGGTTTTGGAGAATAAAATCTCAAAAGATTAACCTAAGGCATTTACCATTTTGGCTAATCTTGATTTCTTGTTGCTAGCGTTGTTCTTGTGAATAACATTTTTCTTAGCCAATTTGTCCAACATAGAAACTACCTTCTGGTAAAGCTCAGTAGCTTCAACTTTGTCAGTAGTAGCTTTCAATCTTTTGATGAAAGTTCTTGTGGTCTTAGCCTGATATCTGTTTCTCAAACGCTTCGCTTCGTTAGCACGAATTCTCTTCAGAGCTGATTTGTGATTTGCCATATCTTGTAGTTAACTTAATTTCTTTACGATGCCTATTTCCGAATTGGAGTGCAAAGTTATTCTATTTTATTAATCCTGCAAAAGGAATTTGAAACATTCCTCTTCTTTTCGGCTGAAATGAAAAAATAAACTTCTCATTATTTGCCATACAGTGTGCAAATATATAGAGAAAAATAAGAGTAGCACATTTAGAATTTTTATTATTTTTAGATATGAAATTTTTTACACCTTTTATAATAGCTTCGTTTTTAGCATTCTCTTCCGCATTTTTCTAGGGTTTTTATGCACATTCACTCATCAATACATTAGCCGTATTTTCTTTGCCTGAAGAGATGATCGGTTTTTACAAACCTCAGATACAGTTCATTACAAGCAATGCTGTAAATCCTGACCGACGTAGATATGCGGTGGAAGGCGAGGAGGAAAAACATTTTATAGATCTGGATAATTACGGAGATTCTGCCCTATATATTCTTCCAAAATACTGGTTTGAAGCAGTAAAAAAATTTTCTGAAGACACCCTCAGAGCATATGGAATTGAGCCTTGCTCGGCATATTTGAACTTTGTAAATCTCACCAAAGCATTTGAGCAAAAGAATACCGAAGCGATCATGAAACGTTCTGTAGATCTGGGACGCTATCTGGCTGACCTAATGAGTGTACCTCTGCATACCACTAAGAATTATAATGGTCAACTGACAGATCAAATCGGAATTCATGGCTTTTGGGAGAGCCGAATTCCGGAGCTCCAGGCTATAGATTATGCCCTCTGGGTGGGTCAAGCCGAATACGTATAAAAACCTCAGCAGGCAATTTGGGATGCGGTAGAAAATGCACATTCACAGGACGACAGCGTACTTTCTATAGAAAAAGCGCTGGCAGGAAATTTCCCGGAAGATCAAAAATACAGCCATGAAGAGTGGGATAAGCTGACAAGCTCGGGTTTAGTCCCGAGAATTCACTGAAGCTTATGCAGCCGCCCTAGACGATCAGGTAAAACGACAAATGAAGCGTTTGGTGAAGATGATTGCTGATTTTTGGTTTACAGCTTGGGTAAATGCTGGTCAGTCGAATTTATCTACTTTTTCGAAAGATTCAGGTGAAGAGGAAAAGATTGTGAAGGATTCTAAGGTTTACCCTAGGGAGAATGATCATTAAGGAAAAGTGATCAGTGGTCAGTCACACTGGTCAGTTTTTAGTCGCAGTGATCAGCTGAGATGCTGCTAAAAAGACATCTAATTTAATGACTCAGCCATTAAACTTAAACGCTTACAAAATGGACTTCAAAGATCTGTTCGCTTACAAAAAAGGATTTGAATTGGCAATGAGGATCTTCCATATCTTCAAGCAATGCCACAAGGAAGAACGATATTCTTTAACTGATCAAATAAGAAGATCGAGTAGATCTGTATGCGCTTGCATAGCAGAGTCATCGAGAAAAAGAGCCTATCCAGCTCATTTCAAATCCGGTTCTAAGTGCTGCTGACATGGAAAACAGTGAAACAAGAGTCTAGCTAGACTTCGCCCACGCATATGAATACATAAACAATGAAACTCATTTGGAGCTCAGTCAAAAATCTGAAGAAGCGGAAATACTAAACAACTACATGATTTTGAACCCCTCCAAATTTGGAGCATCTACAAAATAGATTCCAGAATAATGATCACAATACGGTTGAATACTGAACACTGAAAATTGATCACACCACTTTGACTGAATTCAAATAACTGACTATCGACACTCCTAATCTTCGGAAAGTACTTTTGAAAACCTCTTCATTTTCCTCCAAAAGTGTCACGCGGAAGCCTCGCAAATCCGAGCAAAAGGAAGAAATGGGCACCACACATATCTGCTCAGCAGCTAATAAATTATAAACAAATCTCTTGTCCATCGGCATATTTTTCTCTTCTAGCCACGAGTCCAGCAAGCCTTGCAATTTTTCATCACTTATAGACAGAAATTGCTCTTCGTTCAAAACACCCTCTTCAAATACAATAGTATTGTAAAAAGCTCCCTGAGTAGGATTAAATTTGATCCCCGGAATATCTCCCAAGATCTCACGCATCCAATCACTACGCTTGCCTATTTGCGCATTCGCTTCTTGTCTATACTTGAAGTAAGCGGGATGCTTCATGATTAGAGGTATAGCTAGTTGGGGTAAAATGGTAGAGCAAACCTCGATCATTTTGGCATTTTCGAGCGTCTGGCAAAGTTTAGAAAACTCTTTGGAAGATTCGCGATTATAGAATTCCATCCAGCCACACCTAGCTCCCGGCCAAGGAAACTCTTTAGAAATACCTTTTAGTGAAATCGCAGGTCTATCGCCAATTACTTCTGCCAAAGGAACCGCTGTGATGCCATTGTATGTAATATGTTGATAGATTTCATCGGTGATCAGTAGGAGATTAAACTCTTCGGCGATTTTCACAAAAGCCTCCAAAATCTCCTTTGGATAGACCATCCCAGTTGGATTGTCAGGATTGATAATCAGGATCCCGACAATTGAGGGATTATATTTCACTTTCAAATACAACTCTTCGATGTCCGGAAGCCATTGATTGTCATGATCAAGTTTGTAGGTAATCGGAGCAGCATTAGCATGAGCAGCCTCTGCTGAACTGTGGGTGCTATATGCTGGAGATGGTCCAATAATCCGTGCAGTTGGAATCAAAAACTGATACAGCTTTGCGATTGCATCGCCTAGTCCATTGAAGAACAAAATATCCTCTGCGCTGATCTGAGCTCCACCTCTTTCATTATTGAGGTCAGCTAGAAATTTTCGCGTTTCCAGCATGCCTTTGGAATCCGCATAGCCATACGTCTTATCGTCTTTCATTAGTTCAGCGATGATTTCTTTCATCCAAACTGGCACATGATTACTCTTTTGGATAGGGTCACCGATATTCTCCCATGTCATCGCATAGCCCAGCGCTTCGACCTGACGGGCTTTTTTTACGATTCCACGAATTTCATACGTCAATTCTTCAGCTCCGGGTCTTAGGAGTTTCTGTCTCATAGGTTTGTTAGGATGAATGCGAAATAATTCGGGCGTAAAGAAACAAAAAAGTGAAATGAAAGTATTGCTTGGAATGGAAATACTGAAATATTCTATATCACCATGCTCATATATGCAAAAAGCTTCACCCTTTTGCTTTATGGGCTGGAAGACTGAAGACCGAAGTGGCCTCAATTGGTAAGTTTACCCAATCCTATAATCCTTTATTCTGATGCAATAAAACGAACCAAATATAATTTGCCTTGACTTTGTTACAAGAAATTAAGAAAAATGCCCTGACTTTGTGACAATACTGATGAAATCTATCCTTACTTTGTTACAATATATTAGAAAAAATACCCTTACTTTGTTACAAACAGAATCTAAAATGAGCTTTAATAGACAGGTATTCAACTTATTAGAATCTTGGAAGTCGAACCCAAGCAGAAAGCCTCTTATTATTTGAGGAGCTAGACAGGTAGGCAAGACGACTTTGGTGAGGCAATTTGCCAAAACCTTCCCTAATTCCATTATGTTCAACTTGGAGAAAAAAAGCGATAGGGCCATCTTCGAGGATTTCGATGATGTCAAAACAATCGTTGAGGCACTATTTGTCAACAAAAACTTATTTCCTACCGATCTTTCAAGCACTCTACTTTTTCTAGATGAGATCCAAGAGTGTCCGAAAGCTATTCAACTTCTCCGATATTTTTACGAAGAAATCCCCGAAATGCCTGTGATTGCAGCAGGATCACTACTGGAGTTTGCCTTGAAAGAAGTGAAAAGTTTTCCAGTTGGAAGAGTTGAATTCCTGTATCACTATCCAATGAATTTCCCAGAGTATCTTGATGCAATAGGCCAAAAAGCCCCTCTGGATCAATTCGCACAAGTTCCTATAAAACCATTTGCAAACAAGGTATTGATGGAGCTATTTCATCGCTATGCCATCATAGGTGGAATGCCCGAGATTATAAAAACAGATTTGGATAAAAACAATCTGGCGGATCTCCCTCCCATCTACCAAAGCATCTGGAGCACATACAAATCTGATATAGAAAAATATACAACGAATGACTCTGAGCGAAAAATCATCCGCCATTTGATGAATTCGGCTCATTTGGTCTTGGATGAGCGGGTAAAGTTTAAAGGATTTGGCAACTCAAATTACCGCTCCAGAGAAATCGGAGAATCATTCCGTATTCTGGAAGAAGCCAAAGTAATGCGGTTGATCTACCCGACTACAGATTTAGCCCCACCGCTTCAAGCTGACTTGAAAAAATCTCCCCGAATCCAATTTCTGGATACTGGCTTGGTCAACTATTCCCTGGGAATCCAAGGACAGATGCTACGAATGGAGGACTTAAGTCAAGCTTATAAAGGAGCACTGATTCCGCATCTGATCAGTCAGGAGCTAATATCTACCACCCATCTGACAGACCAAAAACCTAATTTTTGGGTGCGTGAGAAAAGACAATCCAGCGCAGAAGTGGATTTGGTCTTTAGTCATCAAGGTTTGGCTATTCCTATAGAGATCAAATCAGGCGCAACAGGCTCTCTTCGATCCTTACATCAATTTATCGATGCCTGTGATCATGGGTTTGCAGTTCGAATCTATGGCGGTGACCTGAAAATAGAGGAAACTATAACTCCAGCTGGCAAACCCTATAGACTTTTAAATCTACCATACTATCTGGGGACGATGATAAAGGAATATCTGGATTGGTTTGTAGCTTAATAGGCTATATAAAGTACCACTATCTTTATCATCCCATTTAACTTAAATTCCTCATATCCTTACCTTCTCCATAAGCGCCAAAAACCCTAGACATGAAAACCCTATTAACCCGCAGTATCACGCTGGCACTTGCGCTATTTCCACTTTTCACCCTAGCTACGATCGATACAGATTCAAAAAATCCTGCTCCAACTCATTGTAATTTGGTCTTGATAGTTGCTGATGATGTGGGGTATGGAGATCTGGTTTTTACAGGAAGCACGCAGATCAAAATTCCTCACATTGATCAACTTGCAGCTTCTGGGAGAAGTCAAAAGTTCGTGGTGCATGGGCGGGATTTGTAATTTCACTCTCATATCCTTACCAATTCGTTATTGGTTAACTATGCTAAATCATTTAGTTATTCTCTAATATTGAAATGCAAATTCGTTTTGATAAAAAGGCGTAACTGCATATTACCCCTAGTCAAAGTTCCTACTACACTCAGAAGGGGTTTGCTATCCATACGGATACTTCTTCCGCTTACCTGAAACTCCTTTGCCTGCCCCTTGGTTACCACGGCGCATATTTCTTCCAATAAATTGGGATTCACCTGCCATTCATGCTCGACTAAACGCTTTCGCAACAGGGAATAGTTAGCCTTTGAGGGCAAGAGATCGTCCATGTTTACCATGCCTAAGGCGCTACCCACCAATAGATTAAATCTACACTGCTCAAAAAGCTGTGAATCACTCCACCGGTTGGCTTCCTTCAGGATCATCATGGCCACCATAATCCTGACTGAGGAATTGAGGCTCCCGGTTTCCTTTGAATACTATTTTTATGCTATAATCTGCTTGTCGTTTAAAAGTACCATCGCAAGAGTAATTCCCGAGCGAATTTGTAGTGCCATTATGTACTGTAAACCATCTTTTTGCTCTCACTTCTACACCCAATACAGGGACAAACCTTCCTGCTCTGTCATCGGAAACTCTCACTTTTCCCGTAGGTCTCCAGCTACTTGACTGGATTCGACCGCTGATATTGGATTTAGTCTCCATATTACCAGTAATTCTCAATGCTTCATTTACCAGCTCGTCCACCAACTCCTCCGGTAGACGACCATTTATTTAAACTCCATCTTTTTCTTCATCGGGGATAAATAGCTCTGCAAGAACTTCATGTTCTACCCCATTCGGAAGTTCTTTATTAACTGTAACTGACGCATATTGATAAGTTGGTCTGTCTATTGGGACGGTTGGGTCATGATAATAATCGCCCTGTTTTACACTTGGATAGTCTAGAGGGTAATCAAATAAAATCAATGTAGAATAGCTCTTCAATATCGCCAGCTCAGCTTCATTTTTAGGTTTGAATTTGAGGTAAAGGTGCGTGGTGGTGATTTCAATGTCATCACCGCTGATCCTACCACTGGACAAAAATGCATTGAGGGTGTCAAGTGCTCGCTTCATATTTTGTACCTAATAGGGGTTTTCACGCTGCTCTCCCAGCATGGTCAATCCTTCATTGAGTAACTCTGAATTTAATTTATCCCTTTCAGGTGATAAATACTCTTCTTTTTGGCATAACCATGCAATTCCCAGAATTACTGTCGCTATCACAATCGAACACAGCTTGCTCATTTTCATTTTTTGTAAAAGGGGTTTAGGGTGTTAAGATTTTTAACATTTTACTTACTTTCAGATACCCCGCCCGAGATTTAATACGGATGGTGGAGTCATAGACTTCAGCGGTATTGTGAATAATGGCTGCCGGAAAGATCCTATGCTCCATCGTAGAGCAGATCAGAAGTGGTGATTCTAGCACAGTTTCTTTTTCCCGATAGCAAAGAGAAAGAAGAATATTCACACTTCGGCTCTAGGTTTTTTGGCCGAAGGGTATTGACTTGGAGGAGATTGCTGCATGGCAAGGATTGTTCAAAACAGATTTTCGATAATTTTGGAAGAATCGCAGTAGTCTCAAAATCACGGAGTTTTGCAGAAAAGGCTTCGATTGAAAAAGATAGAACTGGAATCACACGTAAAAATTAAGAAGTGAATTGCTTGCGCAATCCCAAATTGTCAATTCCAAAATAAAAGATTTGTAAAACGGATTTATTGAAATATCAGATTCGAAATATCCTTAAAAACAGAATAAAATATTGAGCCCCCACAATTTGAAAGTCTTCAGAAGAATCTTCTGATTGTTGCTGAGATTTTTTAAGAAAATTTTTTTTGAGAAAAAGAAAAATAGTTAAGCGCTATCCTTTACCGTTTTTCCACGATGGCTATCGGAATCAGACTTCCAAGATTTTCTTTATATTTGATCAAATCATAAATTTATGTTGCCAAAAACTTCGGTGAAAAAACACTTGGAAAAGCTTCCAGAGGAAGTTTTCCTTAGATGATTTAGTGGAGCCGCTAACTGTAGTTTAGAAAATAGAAAAAGGACTCAAGGACTCTGAAGAAGGCAAAATAATTTCAGAGGATGAACTAGCTCAAGAAGTTCAAAAATGGTTCGAATAAATTGGACGAATTCAGCTATTTAGACTTGAGGGATATTGCTAAATATATCAGCAAGAATTCCAAAAAATATGCAAGAACCCAAATTCTAACGCAATATCAATTCGCTGGTCAGAAGATTGATAACTTTAGCGTTCCTAACATAATTCAACTTTTTGAAGGAAGTTATATGATCATCTACCTAATCAAAAATGATAATGATGTAGCTATTTTGTCAATTCATCATTCGTCCAGAGCTCTTAATCCCTGAATCCTGATTTTTTGATAATCCATATAAAACAACCCTCGAAATCTAGGCGACTTCGAGGGCTTGGGTATTTCAAGCCATGATGAATATCTAAGCTTAACTATTAATTATTTTTCAGAAACACAAACCTTCGGCTTTGCTCAGGATGACACTCTGAAAACTGCTACTTCTTACTTATTTCAGATTCTTATATCGAATTCTCTTTGGCTCCACATCGCCTAGACGCTTCTTCTTGCTCTGTTCGTAGTCGGAGTAGTTTCCTTCAAACCACACTACCTGAGAATCTCCTTCGAAGGCCAAAATATGCGTACAGATTCTATCCAAAAACCATCTATCGTGAGAAATAACCACCGCACATCCGCCGAAATTTTCCAAGGCTTCTTCCAATGCGCGAAGTGTGTTCACATCCAAATCGTTCGTAGGCTCATCGAGAAGCAGCAAATTACCACCTTCTTTTAATGTCAACGCCAGGTGAACTCGGTTACGCTCCCCTCCAGAAAGCACTCCTACCTTTTTCTCCTGATCTCCACCACCAAAGTTAAATTTGGAAACATAAGCTCTGGAATTCACTTCTTTATTACCCAATTTCATCAACTCATTTCCTTCGGAAATGGTCTGATAAACTGTTTTCTCAGGATCAAGCGTGTCATGTCCCTGATCTACATAGGCCAGCTGCACAGTTTCCCCCACTTCGAAATGTCCTGCATCTGCTTTCTCCTGACCGGTGATCAACTTGAACAGCGTGGATTTACCAGCACCGTTTGGGCCGATCACTCCCACTATTCCTCCCTGTGGCAATGCAAATGTCAAGTTTTCAAAAAGCAATTTATCACCATAAGCTTTGGACACACCATTGACTTCGATCACCTTTGCTCCCAAACGAGGTCCCGGTGGAATAAATAATTCCAGCTTAGCTTCTCTTTCTTTAGATTCCTCTCCCACCAATCTATCATAGGCACTCAGACGAGCTTTACCTTTAGCCTGACGGGCTTTGGGAGTCATTCTGATCCACTCCAATTCTCTTTCCAAGGTCTTCTGACGCTTAGACTCTGTCTTCTCTTCTTGTTTCAATCGACTTTGCTTCTGATCCAGCCAGGAAGAATAATTTCCTTTCCACGGAATCCCTTCACCCCGATCCAATTCCAAAATCCATCCAGCGACATTATCCAAAAAGTACCTATCGTGAGTCACAGCAATCACAGTTCCCTTATAATTCTGCAGGTGTTGCTCCAGCCATTGCACAGACTCAGCATCCAAGTGGTTGGTAGGCTCATCGAGTAATAACACATCCGGCTCCTGCAGAAGTAGGCGGCAAAGTGCCACCCGTCTTTTTTCACCACCAGAAAGATTAGCCACGTTGGCATCACTAGGAGGAAGCCTAAGCGCGTCCATCGCTTTGTCGAGCATTACATCAAGTTCCCATGCATTAGCCGCGTCCAACTTCTCTTGCACCTCTCCTTGCTTCTCGATTAGCTTATCCATCGCTTCATGATCTTCCATCAACGCGGGATCCATGAATTTTTCATTGATCTCTTCAAATTGCTTTAACAAGGCTACCGTCTCAGATACTGCCTCTTCCACTATTTCTTTGACCGTTTTGGTTGGATCGAGTTTTGGTTCTTGCTCCAGCATTCCTACTGTGTAGCCGGGAGACCATACTACTTCGCCCTGAAATTCCTTTTCCATTCCGGCGATGATCTTAAGAAGAGAAGATTTACCTGAGCCATTCAAACCAAGGACACCGATTTTGGCACCATAAAAAAACGAGAGATAAATATCTTTGAGGACTTTTTTCTGTGGTGGGTAGATTTTTGAAACACCCGCCATTGAAAAGATTATTTTTTCTGAACTCATACGCTTTATTTTTTGCTTAGAAATTGCATTAATTCTCAAAGATGCAAAAAATAGCCTTTCTTAGGATAAGTGCTTTTGAATTAATTAATTTGCGCAAATTCGAAAACCGCCACTTAACCAACTGTAGAGCAATGGAACATCCGTATGGATATATCAAAGACAAAAAAGTTTATCTGAGGGGTTTTTTGGGTCAACAGGACAGGGTGATAGGTGAAGTAAAAGAAGATGAAGCCTCTACGTTGAGCTACTTTGAAGCTAGGTTTGAGCAGATCAAAGCAAAAATTGAAAGCCTAAAATCGGATATCGAAGTGAACGAAAACAAAGGTTCGTTCCTGATGAAATTGATTCATCTTAAAGAATCACTTTTAAAAGCAGATGCTTTAGGAGATTTTATTCCTCTCATTGAGGAGCTTACCTTACAGGAAGAATACCTGAGTGAACTGATTCAGGCAAATCGATCCAAAAACCTAGAGATAAAAAAAGAGCTAATCCTGGAAGCTGAAACAAAACAGCACGATACGGATTGGAGAGAAACTACCGAATTCTATAAAGAATTAAAGCTCAGGTGGATCAAAACTGGTCCTGTGGAGAAAGATCTTCAAGAAGAAATTGAAAGTGAATTCAATGACATAGTTCAGCATTTCTTTGAAAATAGAAGATACTTTTTCGAAGGTTTAGCACTTCAGGCCGATGAAAACATTAAAGTTTATGAATCGTTGGTAGTCCAGGCCAGAGAAGCACATGATCTCCCGGATGCCAAGATGGCTTTTCAAATCAGTAAAAAAATACAACGTCAGTGGAAAGAAGCAGGAAAAGTGCCTGCCGAAAAACGCCAGCCTTTGTGGGATGAATTCTCCAAGTTGAACAATCGTATATTTTCAAAGTATAAAAGAACACTCCAGACAGGTCCTCAGATGAATCCTAGAGAACTGATGAAAAAAGTGGAAACTTTGACAGAAGAAATAAAGACACTCTCCGAACAGTCAACTTCTTTTGAACTGGTAAATAAAGCAAAAGCGATTCAGCAAGAATGGAGAAACCTTCCGCAGCGTAAGCCAAAAGAAGCAAACCTTTTGACGAGGTCATTTCAGTTTTTCTCCGATATCGTGTTTGAAAAAGCCTTCTTAGAAAAATTAATTCAAGGCAAGTATCCCGACTTTGATGAGAAGCCGCAGGCAGAGCAAATTCAGATAAAAACCGCATTGCTGAAAGACCTTCTTCACAGAGATCAAACCGAACTGGAAGCTGCTCAAAACAATACTGATAATTTCCGGATACAGTCTCCTGATTTTGATATGATGATGAAGAAAAAGCTGTTTGGAATAAAAAGAAAAGTAGACGTGAAAAATTACGTTTTAAAACAACTTTCTTTTAAATAATCAGTACACTGAAGAATATCTAAAAAAAAGAATAATTTTGCACCCTTTAAACTCCGGAAATCCTTAAAATAAAGACTATGTACTGGACACTTGAATTAGCATCTTATCTAGAAGACGCACCCTGGCCAGCCACCAAGGATGAATTGATTGACTATGGCATTCGGTCAGGCGCACCTATGGAGGTAGTAGAAAACCTGCAAGAACTTGAAGATGATGGGGAACCTTACGAAACCATCGAAGAAATCTGGCCGGATTACCCGACCAAAGACGACTTCTTTTTCAACGAAGACGAATATTAAATACCAAAAGCCCCTAGTAGGGGCTTTTGGTATTTAATATTAATTTGCGGTTCAGACCTTGCCAAAATTAGTGCACCTCGATGAGGATTAAATTTGACATGCCTTAATTTCTGTCTAAATTCCCAGCACCTGTCTTAGTCGGGCATATCCTGATTTGCTAACTGGCACCTGTTTACCATCCCTCATTTTCACTAGGTAATTTTCACGTTCGTAAGGTTCAATATTGGTGATCTCGTTGAGGTTGATCATAAATGATCTATGCACTCTCACGAATTTCATCGGATCCAAGGCCTCTTCCAACGATTTCATCGTCATTTTTTTGAGATATTTATCGGGGCCTTTGTGAATTGTGATGTAATCGTCGTCTGCTTCAAAAAATGAAACTTCATGAGTAGGAATAATTTTAATCTCATTTTTGACGCGCACAACCATTCTGTTTCGCTTCTCGGCAAGCTCGTTGAGTTTGAGCGCAGCTGAAGATTTGACAGTTTCTTTTTGTGTTAAAAACTTTTCAATAGCTTGAGTGAAACGGGCTTTTGAAAATGGCTTCAGCAAATAGTCCAGGGCCATCGCATTAAAAGCCTGTACTGCAAATTCATCAAAAGCGGTGGTGAAAATTACTGCTGGAGGTTCCTCCAGCAATTCCAACATTTCAAAGCCTGTGATTTTAGGCATTTGAACATCCAAAAAAATCAAATCGGGTTCATGCTCCTGAATGGCTTTTAACCCTTGAAAACCATCACTGCACACACAGACAATTGTAAACTGAGAAAAATCAGCCAGATATTCCTTCACAATCTCAGCGGCCAAGGGCTCATCATCTATTATTATAGTTTTTATCATCTGGTCTGTGGGATTTTAAGAGTTATTTTAAAAGTAGATAGTTCCGCTTTGGAGGATAAAAGATCTTTTCGACCAAAAAGCAAAAAGAGTCTTCTATTTATAGAGCTGAGACCAAATCCGGTACCCTTCGGGGCAACAACTTCTGGGTCAAAGGGATTTTCAATTTTTATCGATAGATAGTTCTGCTCTTTGGATGCACTCAATATAATCTTAACATCTTCAATTATACCATATAGGCCATGTTTGATGGCATTTTCCAATAAAGGTTGTATCAGCAATTGAGGAAGACTGAGCGATTTGGCTTCGTCTTTAACTTCAAAAACAACCTCCAACCTATGACCAAACCGGACTTGCTCAATGTCAAGATACATCTTCAGATAGGTCATTTCTTCTTCCAGGCTAATCCACTTATGGTGATCCTTCTTGATGGTGCCTCTTAGGAAATCAGAAAGCTGGAGTACCATTTCTCTAGCTTTTAGTGGATGAGAAACCACCAAGGCAGAGATAGAATTAAGACTATTAAATAGAAAATGTGGCTGCAGCTGCTGTCTAAGTTGCGTAAGTTCGGCCTCCCTTGATAGCTCATTCATAATTGCTATTCTTTTCTGAGACTCCTCTTGCTGTTCCAGTTTGGACATCACAATCGCAATCAAGGCAACCATCACCTCGGCCAAACCCAAAAATGCCCATCTCAAGAAAAAGTGATTTTGAAGGAAACTGAGATAGGTCACATCTTGCGAAAAGATCATTTTCATCACATATTGGTGCATATAAACAGCTGCTAAACTATAAAAAAGCGGCAAAATCAGCAGCAGCCAGTTGTTACTTCCCTTGGGGATATAGAAACTAAACACCTTATCCAGCATTCCTATTCCCAATAGAAAGAAACAGGCAAAAACGGAGGCATCTACTAATGCAGTGACTTCCTCAATTCCATAAAAATTCAGAATCAAAAACGTTGCAAAGAGCCAGATGACTCCGGCTCCCTGGGTGATCCAAATACTCTTGTAAGGATTGGCAAATGCTTTAGCAAACACGAATTGAAGGGTTAGTGCGGGGAAAATTTCGTTAATAAGATTTGATTTCCAAACCCCCGAAAAACACCGTTCCTTTGATAACCAACACTTTATCGGAGTCAACTTCTGCCTGACGATACATTCTTTTATCCTCCACTCCTGCCGCGATATTGGTCACTTCGATTCTTACATCCCAGTGAGGAGGAAGTACCAATTTGACTCCACCAAATATCACATCCAATTGCATAATCGCAACGCCATTTAGGTCAACCTGCGTCATATCCAAGTCAATTCCTCCCATCAAAGCCGTTAATTTGGCGCCCTGGAAATTCTTGGTCATTACTCGTTTATTTACGCCACTCAGGATCGCGTCAATATTTATCACATCGCTGAAAGTTGCTCCTTGACTACTGGATTTGGAAGAGTAGGAAGAGGAACTATTTTGATCTGAAGTGAATGATTTATTCCCTTGAGAATCCGAATCATTTTTTTCAGATTTTTCAAAAGGATTACCTTCATTTCTGATTTTTGTCTGAACCTCAGTCAATAGTTGACTCTCTCTTTTCTTTTTAGTAATCAAGTAAATACCAAAAATTATCAGAAGGACAGGAAATAAATAATTTTGAAATCCAAAGTCAAAATTAAATTCTCTCTCAAAAAGGAAATACGCGCCCAATCCAAGCATTATTCCACCAAAGAAGCTTTTAAAGTTGCTTTTCACTAAGGAGAGAACACCCACGACAATCAGAATCATAGGCCATGAGAGGATCCAATCCGGATAGAAAATCCCGATCTTTCTTAAAAGTAAAAGTACGCCCGCTCCCAGCACTAGTATTCCAAATACTAATCCGCCATCATTATTTTGTCTGCGAAATTGTCCCATGATTGTTTAATTAATGTCTCTCAAAACTACGAGCTAAGCACAAACATTAAAATAACAAATAGGGGAACTACTTATAATAGTCGGTGAAAGCCACAAAAAAATCGGTGAATGAAGAAGACTGTGTTGGCCGATAGAAATTAGCTCTGTGCTAAAAGGTATTCCGCATAGTTCAAATCTTCCGGCGTAGTAATTTTGATGTTTTCCGGATTTCCAGCGATCAAAGTCACTTGCCAGCCTTGATTTTCATATACGGTGGCATCATCGGTGAACTGTTGTAATTCGGTCACCTCAAATGCCTTCTTTATTTTGGCAAGTTGAAAAGTCTGAGGAGTCTGTACCAATCGGAAATATTGTCTCTCCTGGGCAAAGGATTTTCCATCATCTGAGAGTTTGCGAATTGAATCTCTGCAGGCAATGACAGCTATTGCACTTCCCGACTTTGCGGCTACCTCAAACCCATTTGCGAGGACAGCACTGGTAACAAAAGGCCTTACTGCATCATGAATAACAACCAAACCCTCCTGATAAGGCAAAGAATCCAGGCCATTTCTTACGGATTGGAACCTAGAGTTTCCTCCAGTGATTACTTGGTGGGGAATAATAAAATTATATTGAATACACAGGTGATTCCAATAGTCAAAATCTCCTTCTGGAATTACTAAAATCAAATCTAGTTGAGCATCAAAGCGGTAAAATAAATCAATCGTGTGCATCACTACAGGCTTTCCACCAATGGGCAAGTATTGCTTAGCCACTTCTGCTCCCATTCTTGTGCCCCTACCACCGGCAACGATAATCACAGCTTTATTTGAGCTACTCATTGAAACTGGGTTATATCTGATTTTCGAAGCAATTAAATGCAATTCACTTAGAAATAAAAAAAGCTCCCAGATTTGGGAGCTTCAATTCGTTAAAGTATTAACATCGCATCTCCATAGGAGAAGAAGCGATACTTCTCTTTTATTGCTTCTTTGTAGGCTTTCATCACCAAGTCATATCCGCCAAATGCCGAAGCGGTCATCAACAATGTTGACTCAGGCAAATGGAAATTAGTAATCAATGCATTAGCTATTTTGAATTCGTAAGGAGGGATAATGAATTTATCCGTCCATCCGCTGCTGGCTTTCAATCTGCCATTTGCAGTCACCGAAGACTCTATTGTTTTTAGAGAAGTAGTACCCACTGCCACCACTCGCTTTTTCTCATCAAGAGATCGATTGACTAATTCCACTGTGCTTTCTGGAATGCTATAATTTTCAGAATCCATTTTATGCTTGGTAAGATCTTCTACTTCTACCTGACGGAAAGTTCCCAATCCAACATGCAAAGTAATAGAAGTTACATCTACTCCCTGGAGCTCAAGTCTCTTTAATAAATGTGGGGTAAAGTGCAGTCCTGCAGTAGGAGCTGCCACAGCACCGACATTTTTTGCAAAAACGGTTTGATATCTTTCTCTGTCTTCGGGCTCGACTTTACGATCTATAAATTCCTTCAAAAGAGGAGTTTCACCCAGGGTGTCAATTGCTTTGTGAAATTCTTCCTCGCTGCCGTCAAATAAGAAACGGATAGTTCTTCCTCTAGAAGTCGTATTGTCAATTACCTCTGCTACCAGATCAGAATCACCAAAATAAAGCTTGTTGCCCACTCTGATCTTTCTGGCTGGATCTACCAATACATCCCAAAGTTTTAATTCAGGATTAAGCTCTCTCAATAAGAAAACTTCTATTTCAGCACCTGTCTTTTCTTTGTTGCCGTATAGTCTAGCAGGGAAAACTTTGGTATCATTGTTTACAAAAACATCTCCTTCGTTGAAGTACTCCGTAATATCTTTGAAAACTCTGTGTTCTATTTTGCCTGAATCCCTATGAATCACCATTAATCTGGATTCATCACGATTTGGTGCTGGATGTAGGGCGACTAATTTCTTGGGAACTTCAAATTTGAAATCTGATAACTTCATAGAGATGCTTTAGATGTCTTGTTAGCTTTTTAGATTAACTCTAAAAAATGCAAAGATAATAACAATAACGACCAATTTCAGCTAACTTAACAAATTGTTTTAACCAACTACTATCAAGCATGCTTTTTTTCAAACTAACATGGGAAAGTTTTCGCTTTGCGATTTCGGCGTTAAAGTCAAATCTCACGCGGACTATTTTGTCTCTACTTGGAGTCACGGTGGGTATTTTTGCTATTATTGCAGTATTCACCCTGGTAGATTCCTTAGAAAATAACATTCGATCTTCATTTTCTTTTCTTGGAACGAATGTCATTAGAGTGGACAGATTTCCTTTTGCAAATGGCCCCCAAGATTACCCTTGGTGGAAATATTTTCGTCGTCCACCTGGAACATATGACGAATACAAATTTTTAGAAGAACGCTTGACTTCAGCAGAAGCTGTGACGATATCTGCCTCATCAAATACCACCGTAAAAGCGGGAAGTAATGCCTATGAAGGAATGGCGCTATCCGGAGTGGCCTACACCTACCAGGATGTATTTGAAGTTGCTTTAGAGGAAGGAAGGTATTTCACCGAATCTGAAATCAGTGCCTCTCGTAATTTGGCAATCGTGGGCAAAGAAATTGCCAATACCCTTTATCCTTTTGCTCGACCTATCGGGAAAGAGATAAAGATCAAAGGAAATAAATTTGTAATTATTGGAGTCTTTGAAGAAGAAGGCGAAGGTCTTTTTGATTTACCTTCTAAAGACGAGGCCTGCCTGATACCTTATGGTGCTTTTAACAAAATGTACTACACGGGTCGTAATGGCCTAGAGCCTAGTATTGCTGCAAAAGGAATGAAAGAGGACGTCGGATTGGTGGCCCTTGAAAATGAGATGAGAGGACTCTTGCGTGCTAAACGCGGAACTCGACCTATTCAAGAGGATTCCTTTGCGCTCAACAAGACCGAGTTCGTTCAAAATGCCATCGGATCTATTTTTGATGTCATTTCTATTGCAGGATGGGTCATCGGTGGTTTCTCAATTTTAGTGGGAGGCTTTGGAATTGCCAATATTATGTTTGTATCGGTCAGGGAGCGAACCAACATCATTGGTATTCAAAAATCCTTAGGAGCTAAGAATTACTTTATTCTTTTTCAATTTTTATTTGAGTCTATTTGCCTGAGTCTTATTGGGGGCATCACTGGGATATTTATTGTTTTCCTATTAAGTTTCGTGCAGTTGGGCACGTTAGAGATTGTTTTATCATTCAAAAACATCATGCTTGGACTTGGTATTTCTACTATAATTGGAGTTGTCTCCGGAATAGTACCGGCTACGCTCGCTGCTCGAATGGATCCTGTGGAAGCGATCCGGACCAATTAATAACCCGAAAAAATTACTCATCATTTTGATCAGGTCAAAAAATAAACAGGCTGCCGCATATCGCCACAGCCTGTTTTCAATTACATATTAATTAGCACTTACTTTTCTTCGTCCACTGATGCAACAACTTCTTTTTTGGCCCCTGATAATCCTGCGGCAGCTTTTATCTTAACTTCCAGTTCATCCAACAGCTCTGGATTATCCAACAAAAGTATCTTGACTGCCTCTCTCCCTTGTCCAAGTTTCTCGCCATTGTAAGAGAACCACGAGCCTGCTTTCTTTACAATTTCAAATTCTACTCCCAAGTCGATTACCTCTCCTACTTTGGAAATCCCTTGTCCGTACATGATATCAAACTCTACCACTTTAAATGGCGGTGCTACTTTGTTTTTGACCACCTTTACCTTAGTTCTATTTCCTAGAATATTATCGGCACTTTCTTTAATCTGTCCGATTCTTCTGATGTCAAGCCTTACGGATGCATAAAATTTAAGTGCATGTCCTCCGGTGGTTGTTTCTGGATTACCGAACATTACACCGATTTTTTCTCTAAGCTGGTTAATGAAAATACATGAACAGCCAGTTTTATTAATAGCTCCTGTTAACTTTCGTAATGCCTGAGACATCAATCGAGCCTGAAGTCCCATCTTGCTATCCCCCATGTCTCCTTCTAACTCTGCTTTGGGAACCAATGCTGCCACCGAGTCGATCACAATAATATCTATTGCTCCGGAGCGAATTAGGTGCTCTGCAATTTCCAATGCCTGCTCCCCATTATCTGGTTGAGAGATCAAAAGATTCTCAGTGTCAATACCTAATTTTTCAGCATAAGATTTGTCAAAAGCATGCTCAGCATCTATGAAAGCAGCTAATCCCCCTGCCTTCTGTGCTTCAGCAATGCAATGCAGAGACAACGTAGTTTTTCCTGAAGACTCCGGGCCATAAATCTCTATCACTCGTCCACGAGGAATACCTCCTATGCCCAATGCAATGTCCAGACCTAATGAACCGGTAGAAATTGCTGGAATATCCTGAACTTTATTATCACTCAGCTTCATCACAGCTCCCTTGCCGTACGTTTTCTCCAGCTTTTCAATGGTTAGCTGTAGAGCTTTTAGTTTTTCTGCTTTATTACTCATATCTATGGTATTAAAAGAAATGTTCAGTGAAAGTAAATAATTGACCGGCGATTACCAACAGAGCAGATACTCTATTGTTTCGGAATCCTAAATTCGTAATTTTAATCGCCTTTCGGCACGCTTTTTCGTAATACCTCTACAAAATAGACCCAATTCGTCAGGTATTGTCAATTTATTTATGAAACGAACCATCGGATCGCTAATCTTATTCCTCTTTTTCTTCCTCAATGGATTGTTTGGGCAGACTATTAGTACCAATCAGCCCTTTACATTTGGAGAAGAATTAAACTTTGAGGTTTCGTATGGCTGGATCAATCTGGCAGATGCAAGACTTCAAGTCTCCAGAAAAACCCATACTAAAAAAGATCGCCCACATTATAAAATTGATGTTTTTGGTAAAACTAAAGGCGCTGCCACAATTTTCGGAAGGGTCAATGATAACTGGGGAACCTATTTTGATGTGGAAACAAATCTTCCTTCCAGTTCCTACAGGCATATAGAAGAAGGCAAATACCGAAAGCATGAAACCGTATTTTTTGATCAGAAAAAAAATATAGCCACCGTCGAGCTGTATGATAAAGATAACCGCAACTTGACAGAAACTAAAATATTTGAGCTTCCCGGAGAAGTCCAGGATTTAGTGAGTGGCTTTTACTACCTCAGGCTCCTTAATCTGGACAATATATCGAAAGGAGATGCAGTCGTACTCCGTGGATTTTTCGATAAAAAAACATATAACATAAAGTTAATCTACGAGGGAAACGAAACCCTAGACACTAAGGTTGGAACTAAGGAAACCTATGTTTTTTCACCCCAACTCCCAGACAATAAACTCTTCAGAGGTGATCACCCTATAAAAATTTGGATTACTAAAGATGAGAATAAAATCCCCGTCAAAATCAAAGCAGCCTTATTCATAGGTTCTTTAAATTTTGATATCACTTCAGTCAAAGGGTTGCAAAACGATTAAGATCTTATCTCCTTAACAATTTGGTAACAATAGATGATATTGTCATCAATTTAATGCAAAGAAAGGCTTAATGGGAGTTTCCCAAAAACTTGATTAGACATCATACTGCTCATTATGTTTTACTTTTATCCCAATCTTAACAAAAGAAGTGACTCATGAGCGAAAAGCAAAAGATAAAGGTGCTGGTGGTAGATGATGAGCCAGATATTGTAGAAATATTAAAATACAACCTGGAAAAGGCGGGCTATGAAGTAGAAACTGCTGATAACGGCGTAAAAGCGGTAAAAATAGCGCAGAAATTTCTTCCCAACTTAGTGCTTTTAGATATCATGATGCCCAAGCAAGATGGTGTGGAAACCTGCTTGCAACTCCGTCAAATTCCAGCGCTTAAAAATACATATATCATCTTTTTGACTGCCCGAATGGAAGAATACTCAGAAGTGGCCGCTTTCGATGTGGGTGCAGATGATTATATCACCAAGCCTATTAAACCAAGAGCTCTCATGAGCAGAATTTCCGCATTATTCAGGAGAGAGTCTTTAAAAGATCAGGAACACACACAAATCAAGGCTCATGATCTCACTATAGACCGCAGTAGTTTTACAGTCGATAAGGCAGGCAAGAAAATCACGCTTCCCAAGAAAGAGTTTGAACTTCTTTATTTTTTGGCCAAAAATCCTAATATCGTTTTTAGCAGAGACGAACTCCTACAAGATATTTGGGGTACTGATGTGTATGTATTGGCCCGTACCGTAGATGTACACATTAGAAAAGTGCGCGAAAAAATCGGTGATAATTATATTACTACCGTGAAGGGTGTAGGATACAAATTCGAATAAAAAAGTAACATGTTAACCACCTCAAGAGGAATCTCATTTTTATTAGCTTTAGCCATTTGCATATTGGTGGCGGCATCTTTATCATTACTTGAGGAAACTTCAGATACCATCCTCATTGTAGCATCGGGAGTATCTTTTTCCGCCAGTTATCTCTTGGTATACTTTACGCTAGAGTTTCTGATCTTCAAAGAGATTAGGAATATCTATTCACTGTTGGAAAAAATTCAGAGAAAAGATCTTACTGCTATTGTTGAAAAAGAAAAGAAAGGTTCAATTTCTCCCTTGAAAAAAATCAATAAAGACATCAATTCTTATGCAAACGCCCGACAGAAAGAGATTGATACGCTTGAAAAAAACGCAGAGTTTAGAAGGGAATTTATTGCAGACATTTCTCATGAACTCAAAACCCCCATATTTACTATTCAAGGCTACATCCACACCTTATTGGACGGGGCAATCAATGATAAGCAGGTTAGAAAGCGCTTTTTAAAGCGAGCGGCAAAAAGTTTGGATTCCCTCGATGTGTTAGTTCAAGATCTACTTACTATCAATCAGATGGAAAGTGGCGTGATTAAATTTATGCTAATTGATTTTGATTTGCGTGAACTAATAGAAGAGGTTATTGAAGATTTAGAGTACAAAGCGACCAAAAAAGAAATCACTGTGGTGCTAGACATAAAGGCTGGCAAAACATATCTTACCAATGGTGACCGACACAAAATATATAGAGTGTTTCAGAATTTGATTTTCAATGCCATGAAATACAATCATATCGGTGGAGAAGTAACAATTTCTTTGAAAACCCATAAAAAGAGTATTCAGGTAGAGGTAAAGGACGATGGAAAGGGAATTCCTCCTGAAGACATTACAAGGATTTTTGAACGTTTTTATCGAGTAGACAAAAGCAGGTCAAAGGAAAAAGGTGGCAATGGATTGGGATTAGCCATTGTAAAGCATATCCTGGAAGGCCATCAAAGCAAAATTACAGTAAGCTCTACCTTAGGAAAAGGTTCTAATTTTAGTTTTACTCTGCCCTATTCGAGGGTAGATCCAGCACCTGAGCAGATCACTCAATCAAAGTCCTGACAATAAAACCAATAATCATTTTTTATCACTTTTTTTTAGGCTAGTTTTGCAGCCTCATTTGAAGAGGCAGGAGAATCCATGAAGAAAGTAGATTTTGAAAATCTTATTCTGTTTGAAAACGAGGATTACCTGGTAATCAATAAACCGCCGTATCTGTCTAGCTTAGACGATAGACACGAAGCGCAGAACATCCTAGACCTTGCCAAGGCATACACCCCCGATGCCCAGCTATGCCATCGATTGGACAAGGAAACTTCAGGATGTCTAGTGATTGCCAAGAATCCAGCGGCCTACAGGCATTTGGCTATGCAGTTTGAAAGCAGAAAAGTAAACAAAGTTTATCATGCAGTGGTGGAGGGGATCAAGGAATACAGCAATGAGCTGGTGGACCGCAATCTCATTTCTACCAATAAGGGAGTCGCCAAAGTAAGTAAAGGTGGAAAGTCAGCACAAACTTTCTTTTCTACTATTGTCACTTATTTTTCCCATACGCTAGTCGAATGCAGACCCATCACAGGAAGACTTCACCAGATACGAGTGCACTTGGCCTGGCTGAATGCGCCCATCTGCGGAGACACTTTGTATGGAGGCAATCCATTGTATCTATCTTCAATCAAGCGCCGATTCAATTTAAAAAAAGAGACCGAAGAATTACCCATTATGAAGCGAGTATCGCTACATGCATTTTCAATTGGATTTGAAGGATTAGATGGCACACCGCTCACCGTGATCGCTCCCTATCCTAAAGATTTCAATGTATTGATCACTCAGCTTGAAAAAAGAGGCTGATTGGAAAGTTTGAAAATTAATGTGCATATGAACTACGTATGGGATCAAATTGATGCTAAACCTATGAAAATTAAGGCTTGGTATTAAAAATGTTTTGGAAGCATAAAAAAATACTTCTATCTTTGTGTCCCTTTTTGAGGGTGAAATAAATTTAACAAGCTAAATATTAAACAGTTACACAGTGGATACTTTGAGCTATAAGACCGTATCAGCCAATGCCGCAACTGTAGAAAAGCAATGGGTGGTAGTGGATGCCCAAGCTGCAGTTTTGGGTAGATTGGCTAGTGAGGTAGCGAAAATCTTAAGAGGTAAGACGAAGCCAAGCTTCACCCCTCACGTTGATTGTGGTGACAACGTCATCGTAATCAACACCGACAAAATCAGACTAACTGGTGACAAGTGGAACTCCAAAGTTTATGTGAGACACACTGGTTATCCAGGAGGGCAGCGTATTTCTACCCCAAAATTATTGAAAGAGAAATCTTCCACTATTTTGATAGAAAAAGCTGTACGAGGCATGTTGCCTAAAAACAGATTAGGAAGAAAAATGTACGGCAATCTGTACGTGTATGAAGGATCTGAGCATCCACATGCCGCACAGCAGCCACAACCTATCACTCTTTAATCGCCTATTTGATGGAAACAATCAATAAAATCGGTAGAAGGAAAACCTCTGTAGCCAGAATCTATATGACTCCGGGCAATGGTACAATCTCCGTAAACAACAGGACTCTGGAAGTTTACTTCCCATTTGAGCTTCACCAGATCGTAGTAAAGCAGCCATTAGCCCTTGTGGGTGTGGACGGCAACTATGATATCAAGATCAATGTAGATGGAGGAGGAATTACAGGACAGGCTGAAGCATCTCGTATGGCAATCTCCAGAGCGCTATGCGAATTTGACCCTGAGCACAGACCTGCATTAAAAAAAGAAGGCTTCCTTACCCGTGACCCTAGAATGGTAGAGCGTAAGAAGCCAGGACGAAGAAAAGCAAGAAGAAAGTTCCAGTTCTCGAAACGTTAAAAGAACTCCTTCTTCATATTATAGAAAAACATATTTATTCATGGCCAAATTAGAATATAAAGACTTACTAGATGCTGGTGTCCACTTTGGACACTTGACGAGAAAGTGGGATCCAAGAATGGCTCCATACATTTTCATGGAGAAAAATGGTATCCACATTATCGATTTAAATAAAACGCTTGCTAGCCTCGACGAAGCATCTAATGCTATCAAGCAAATTGTACGCTCCGGCAAAAAGGTGATGTTCGTCGCCACTAAAAAGCAAGCTAAAGATCTTGTAGCAGCAGAAGCAAAAAGACTCAACATGCCTTACGTAACCGAGAGATGGTTGGGTGGTATGATGACCAACTTTGCTACCATCCGTAAATCATTGAAGAAAATGTCCGGTTTGGACAAATTGATGAAGGAGGAAGCTTATAGAAACCTTGCTAAAAAGGAACGTTTGATGGTTTCCCGTCAAAAAGATAAAATGGAAGATGTACTTGGCGGTATTGCTGACTTGAGTAGACTTCCTGCTGCTCTTTTTATCGTGGACATCAAGAGAGAACACATCGCAATCGCCGAAGCAGAAAAGCTTGGTATCCCTGTTTTCGCATTAGTTGATACGAACTCTAATCCTAACTTGGTGGATTTCCCTATCCCAGCTAATGACGATGCTTACAAGTCCGTTTCTTTACTAGTTAAAGCGTTCGGAGCAGCTATCGAAGAAGGTCTTTCAGAGCGTAAGAGAGACAAAGAAGAAGCTAAACTTTCTGAAGAGGAAGAAGCTAAGAAAGCTGCAGACGCTGCAACAAAAGAATAATCCACAACTTGATTTGAAATAAATTAAAAATTGAACATCAGGTTTCGGCCTATGTTCAATTTTTTGTTTTGTGTATATCCGCTTTTCTGTTAGGAATGAGTCAAAAACTTTAAAGATTTTGGCAAACTTAGTAATTGAGGCCACTTCGGTCTTCCGTTATTTATGCTGAGCTTATCGAAGTATCGGTCTTCAAGCAAGTTTATCAAACAAAGTACGGCTACTGTCAAAGTAGCGGATAATCAAATTTTATTTTACTAGTTTGACATACTTGTCTTCTGGTAAAAAATTCATCTCCTTTCCTGTCCAGTGTTGTTATGGCACCATCGCCAGGAAATCAACTTTAGACATATCCCTTTTTATTTTAAACTGATAATACAATGGCAATTACTGCACAAGAAGTAAACAAACTGAGACAAATGACCGGTGCCGGTATGATGGATTGCAAAAAAGCTTTAACCGAATCAGAAGGTGATTTCGAAAAAGCTGTTGATATCCTCAGAAAGAAAGGTCAAAAGGTATCTGCATCTAGAGCAGATCGTGAGACTAAAGAGGGTGTTGCTGTGACCAAAATATCTGAAGGCGGTACAAAAGGAACGCTTCTTACGTTGACTTGCGAGACTGACTTCGTAGCCAAAAATGAGGAATTTTTGAATTTCGCCAACACACTACTTGATATTGCAGTAGAAAACCAAGCTCCTACCATAGAAGATCTTTTAGCTCTTCCTTTCGAAGATCAGATGGTAGCAGCGAAAATCGTGGAAATGACTGGGAAAATTGGTGAAAAACTTGAAATTTCTCATTACGAAGTGGTCACTGCTGAGGCTGTGATCTCTTACATTCACTCTAATGGTAAGTTAGGAGTATTGGTCGGACTTACCAATGTAGGTGGTGACACTGAAGAAGCTGGCAAAGATGTCGCAATGCAAATTGCAGCCATGAATCCAGTAGCTCTTGACAAAGACGGAGTGGACTCTTCGGTAGTAGAGAGAGAAATCGAAGTAGGTAAAGAGCAAGCAAGAGCTGAAGGCAAGCCAGAAGAGATGCTTGAGAAAATTGCTATGGGAAAACTTAATAAATTTTACAAAGAGAATACGCTTCTTAGCCAGTCTTTTGTAAAAGATAACAACAAGACGATTGCTCAATATTTGGATGGCATTAATAAAGGAATGACTGTTTCTGCTTTCAAAAGAGTATCTATCGGTTAATCCGAATAAGATTTCTAATCATAAAAAACCCCTTCAATTAATTTTGAAGGGGTTTTTTAATTTGTTGTATTCAGATAGTGTCTGAGCCTACAAACTTAAAGAAATGGGTTCAGTATACCTCTCCATCTGTATTAGAGTTTGGCAGGAATAGCACTTTCTTTTGATTTGAGACAATGGCTATATAAGGTTGACTATCACTGCATTAATTTTCATGCTTTTAGGAGTGTTTCGGAATCACTTATCCTCCATAAACCAAAATTAATTCAGTATTAATTTTTAATCTTTGCTCCTCAAAACCACAGTTAAAATTCAATTTAATGAAAATTACTCTTTGTACTACGATTTTATTAATTGCTTCGATTTCTTTAGGTTTCGGCCAAAATTGGGATTGGGGCGGACCTATTGATCCGCTTCAAGAAAAGTTTGAGGTGAAGCATTACCGATTGGAATTAGAACTATATCCTGAGAGTCAATCGATCAAAGGCAATAGCACAGTTACTTTTTCTTCTATGGATGGGCTGGATACACTTCGACTAGACCTTATCGATGAATATAATGTAACAAGTGTAAAGATTAATGGGTCCGAAGTTAGATTTTCCCATGAAAATGATCTACTAGATATTAGAGTCACTAATTGTACCTGTGATGAAGTGGTCATTTTCTATGAAGGAAAAACCCCAATCGCTCTTAACCCACCTTGGGAAGGTGGCTTTACCTGGAAAAAAGACGAGCTAGGAAATGACTGGATGGGTTTTTCATCACAAGGTGAAGGTGCCAAGATATTTATGCCTGCACTGGATCACCCGTCTTCAGAAGCTTCAGAAGGAGTGGATCTGTTGATTACCGTCCCCGAACCTTACTTCATAGCGGCAAATGGGCGACTGGATAAGATCAAACAGGATAGCGAAAAGCTAACTTATTTTTGGAATACAGACTATCCAATAAATAACTATGGAATCAATTTTACCATGGGGATTTTTTATGAAGAAAAGATAAACTTTACTTCAGTCTCCGGAGAGCAAATCCCTATGCATGTTTGGGTATTGCAGCAAAACAAAGCCAAGGCAAAGGACATTTTGGAGGTGCTGAAGGTATCCACCGAAACTCATGAGAAATATTTTGGAGCTTAACCTTGGCCAAAAGATAAGATTGCAATAGTCGAAACTCCCTATCTCGGTATGGAGCATCAGACCATCAATGGGTATGGGAATGACTATCAATTTGTGAAAATGGGCTCGGTCAATTATGATAACTTATTGCACCATGAACTGGGCCATGAGTGGTTCGGCAATAAGGTATCCGTGGGCGATTGGGCAGATTTCTGGATTCATGAAGGCATTACTGCATTCGGAGACTGGATGTTTTATTGGGAGCATGGTGGAGAAGACGCTTATTTCAAAAAAACCGAAGGTACTTTGAAGCAAATCACACATTCAAATCCAGTAGTCAGTCCTATAAACAGTACAGAAGAGGAAGCCTATCATTCAGAAATTTATACCAAAGGAGCTTTTATAATGCATTCCTTACGTTGGGTTTTGGGTGATGACATTTTCTTCCCAATGCTAAAAGCTTTCGCTAATGACACACGATTCACCTACGAAAACCAAGTCAATACCCGTGATTTTATCGATTTTGTTAACTCATATTCTGGGAAAGATTTGGAAGGTTTTTTTCAGCTATATCTCTATACGACTAATATTCCAGAAGTGAAAATTTCAAAAAAGGGAAAGAAAGGCTTCGAAGTTTCAATACAGGGAATTGATTTCCAATTGCCTGTGGAACTGAAAACAGAAAACGGTTTAGAAATAGTGATGTTGAGTAAAAAACCACTTTTGATTATTAGCAAAAACGAGCCGATTGTAGATCCTCGGGGTTGGTTAATGTTGAAAAAATAGACCTCTTCTATTTTGTAATCTCGGTAATCCGAAAAGATTCTTTATCATAAAAAAACCTCTTCAAAATCAATTGAAGAGGTTTTTTAAATATTTTTATAATTAATAAATTTTCGATAATTTTTACAAATTATTTTTTCTGATTTTGAACGAACTTTATTAAACTAAGAAGTTGATAGAAAAAAAATTACAAATAATTTGCATAATAATAATAATAATAATATTATCATTGACTCAACTAATCGAGTGGTTAGGGACTTTAGGCCAAAGGTTTTTCCAAAATTTCACATCCATTGAAATGAAACAATTAAAAAAAGTATTCTTCGCAACCACATTATGTATAGGTTTGGCATTTTTCCTTACTCCTTCCCAAGTAGATGCTGCTTGTGATAATGCATATGATGTAACATACCCTTCACGATTCTGCGATCCACAAGGGTTTGGAAGTTGCGCTAGGTTATGTCCTGGAGACCAATAATAACAAATTATATGGGTTACATGGGCTGATTTCTTCAGCCCATATTTTTCTTACACAAATTGAAAATTCAAATGGTATCTCATCTAAAAATAATTATAGTCATTTTAATTCTTGCGGCATTTTCTGGATGTTCAGAGTATAAAGAAAAACCAGTTGCAGTTACATTAAAGTCCTCTAAAAAAATTATTACTTTTACCCTTGATGATAATACCTCCAATATCAGCGACGGACTTTTTTATTATTCAAACCCTAATTTCCTTTTTAGTTTAAATTGGCTGGAAAACAGCATTCAAATCTTTGATGTGGGTAGTAAAAAAAGGATTAAAAACCTGAAGTTTGACTACGAGGGTCCTAATGGTGTATTAGATATTTTTGGAATTCATGTTCATAATTTAGATAGTATATTTCTTTTTAATCAATTACAGTCTGAAATAACTCTTATAGACACTTCAGGAACCATTAAAAACAAATTTCATTATCAAACACCTGAAAATTATAGTCCAGCATTTGTCCATAATTCATATTTCCGTAGTCAACCTATTATTAATGGTAATAAAATGATAGTCAAAACTCATTTTTATGGCCCATTGCAGAAAATGACTCAAAAGGAACTCACAACTAAAGAAGTTATTTATGAAATAGATTTGGTCTCTGGAAAAACTAGATTTTTAGACTTTCCTTTTCCCAGTGATTATATGATTGATGGATTGAAATTATTTGAGGCTTCAATATCTCATGGAGCTGGAAAGTATGTGTATTCTCTTTTCGGTGATCATCGCTTATTTTATGTATCTGAATTTGGAGACTCTCTAGTTTCAAAAAATGGAAAAAGCGAATTTTTATCTGAAGACTTACCTTTGTTTCCAATCCAAGGAGATGGTTTGGATTTTAGAAAGTACTCCTATTACAGTCCCCACTACGAAAGTTTGGAATACGATGCCTTTAGAGAGGTGTTTATAAGATTTGCTTTTCATTCTTTTGAGCAGAATGATTCTGTACCAGTTTCAGATATGAGAAATCACTCGGGTTCATTTTCAATTCAAATTTTTGACAAGGATCTTAATTTAATTTCAGAAACACCATTCGAAGCAAATCACTATAATCCCTTTGATTATTTTATTACTGAAGAAGGTCTCTTCCTTTCTATAAATCATCCTCTAAATCCACTTAATCAGGAGGATCTATTATCTTTTGAGCTTATTGAATATGTCCAGAAGGAAAGTATTAAAAAATAAGTCTGCCTCTACATTGGAAGCAGACTTACTCATTTTTAAGCATTCATCAACTCCTCGATTTCTTCAGCTTCGATGGGTATATTTCTCATTAGGTCGAAGTAGCCTTTCTCCTGTATCACAATGTCATTTTCCAAGCGGATACCCAGTCCCTCCTCTTGGATGTAAATGCCCGGCTCGACAGTAAAAACCATTCCAGGTATAATATTCTCATGCATCGTTCCCACGTCATGAACATCAAGTCCAATATGATGTGAAGTGCCATGCATAAAATATTTTTTATAGGCTGGCCAATCGGCATCTTGATTCTTGATATCCGTCTGGTCAATCAATTTTAGCCCCACTAATTCAGATTGCATAATCAATCCCACCTCCTTATGGTAAGCTTGAATATTTGTACCTGGACGAAGTATCGCTGAAGCTTCTTTTTTCACTCTCAATACAGCATCGTAAACGGCTCTTTGGCGTGCTGTGAACCTTCCATTAACAGGAATAGTGCGTGTCATATCTGCATTGTAATTGCCATACTCTGCTCCCACATCCATCAATATCAATTCTCCATCCAAACAAGCCTTATGATTTTCTACATAATGCAGTACACAGGCGCTCGCTCCTGAAGCAATGATAGGCTCATAGGCAAATCCTTTGCTTCGATTTCTCACAAACTCATGAAGGTACTCTGCCTCAATTTCGTATTCGGTCAGGCCGGGCTTGACAAAAGACAAAACTCTACGAAAACCCTTCTCGGTGATCTCACAGGCAATCTGCATTTGGTCAATTTCCTCCTTTTCTTTATTTGCCCTCAAGCAATGCATTAGCGGGGCTGATCGCTTGAAATTATGCAAAGGGTATTTCCCCTTACAAGCCCTGATAAACCTAGCATCTTGACTTTCCACGACCACGCCAGCTCTAAGATGCTCGTTTGTATTGAGGTATATATTTTCGCAGAGAGATACTACGGTATTGAGTACTTGATCAAAATTACTAAGCCACTGCACGTTTGTAATCCCAGATGCTTCAGTTGCCTCCACTTTGGTGTATTTGTGCCCTTCCCAAATTGCGATGTGCTCATTGGTCTCTTTTAGAAATAACACCTCTCTCATTTTTTCATTTGGACAGTCAGGAGCAAGTAAGAGTATCGACTCTTCTTGATCGATTCCCGTCAGGTAGAAAATATCATTATTCTGCCTAAACTTCATCGTTCCATCTGCATTGGTAGGCATGATGTCATTGGAATTGAAAACTGCGACACTTCGCTCTGCCATTTTGTAGCAAAACTTCTCTCGATTTCTGATATATAAAGATTTGGGGAGTGCTTGATATTTCATAATAGTTTGATTAATTCTTAAAATCGAATTTACTAATTCTAAATTGAAAAATAAGGGTAGAGTTGATCTGGAACCAATTTCCTGCTTTACTTTGTATAGTACCTAAAGGGTAAATTTTCTATGAATTTAAACATCAAAGAACTCAGTAACGGTATTCGGATTGTCCATCAGGAAGTTACCCATACTAGATTAGTCCATTGTGGTTTTATACTCGACATAGGTAGCAGGGACGAAACTCAGGAGCAAGAAGGATTGGCTCACTTTTGGGAGCATATGGCATTCAAAGGGACCAAGAAAAGAAAAACATTTCATATCCTGAACAGACTAGAATCTCTAGGCGGCGAACTGAACGCTTACACTACCAAAGAAAAAATTTGCTTCTATGCTTCTACCTTAAAAGAACATTACCGCAAATCTTCAGAGTTACTTTTCGACATTACCTTTAATAGTATTTTTCCGGAGAAACAACTGGAAAAAGAGCGCCAAGTTATTTTGGAAGAAATGGCTATGTATAGAGATTCTCCAGACGATGCCATCCAAGATGAACTAGATGAGTTGGTTTTTGCAAATCATGCATTGGGAAGGAATATTTTAGGTACAGAACAAACGGTGGGAAACTTTAGTCAGCAGGACTTTTTTGATTTTATATTCACGAGATTGGACACCTCAAAAATCATCTTTTCGGTAGTTGGAAACATATCTTTTTCCAAAGCACTTCAGGGAGTAGAATCTCTTCTAAACGATATACAACCTAAGCGCTCCTTGCATATCAGAAGTGAGTTTTCCCAGTATACTGCGAGTATCAAATCCCAGGAAAGAGACGTAACCCAGTCTCTTTGTGCGATTGGCCGACCCGCATATTCTCTCTATGATCCCAACCGATATAAACTATTCCTTCTTAATAATATCCTTGGTGGACCTAGCATGAACAGCAGGCTGAATCTTGTCTTAAGAGAAAAAAATGGCTACGTATATAGTATTGAGTCCACCTATCATCCTTTTTCAGATTCGGGATTTTTCGGAATTTATTTTGGAACAGAGAATAAAACTCTTAAAAAAGCCCAATCGCTAGTCTTGAAAGAGATGTCCAAAATGCGTCAGACAAAATTGGGGACTGTTCAACTCCATATGGCAAAAGAGCAAGCAATTGGACAGATGGCTATGGGAGAAGAAAATTATGTTTCACTTATGCTCGTCTATGGAAAAAGCCTGCTGGATCATGGCAAAGTGGATCCTTTGGAAAAAATATTCCATGAAATTCAGCATACCACCGCTGAAGATCTTCAAGAAATTGCCTTGGATATTTTCAATCCAGATCAGTTAACGTTCTTAACCTACAAACCTCTTCCATAATGGAATTTATTGACCCCGCCCTTCTAGCTTATTGTGAAAATCATACGAGCGCCGAGGACCTTTTGTTGGAAAAAATCATACGTGAGACGAGTTTAAAGATCTTGATGCCTAGAATGATGTCTGGCAAACTCCAAGGGAAAATGCTGGAGCTATTTGTCCGGATGAAGCAGCCAAAGACAATTTTGGAAATCGGGACTTATACCGGATATTCTGCCATCTGTATGGCAAGAGGATTACAGCCGCACGGCAAACTCATCACCTTAGATATCAATGATGAGCTGGAGCAAATGGTGCGGGATTTCTTTTTTGAAAGTGGACTGTCAGATCAAATAGACTATAAGCTTGGTAATGCTCTAGAAATCATCCCTACCCTTTCTGGACCTTTTGATATGGTTTTCATTGATGCGGACAAAATAAACTATACTCATTATTATGAACTCATCATAGAAAAGCTATCTCCAGGTGGAATTATGATGGCGGATAATGTGCTATGGTCTGGCAAAGTATTGGTGGAAGAAGGCCAGAAAATAGATAAAGATACCCAGGCAATTTTAGATTTCAATCACCTGATTCAGAACGATCCTCGAATAGAAAACGTGTTGCTTCCAATACGAGATGGGGTGATGATGGCAAGAAAAATCTAGCCCCAAAGAAAAGAGGAATCATTTTTGCTAAAATTAGCCTAAATCCTACGATGAAGCTTTTTTCGAATGAAAAATAACTATAAAACCTTAATCCCTTTCATTTTTTTTATACTTTTTGCGCAAGCATCTTTTGCCCAGATTCCTCAAGTACCTGCAGAATTGCAATTTGCAGATTTGATAGTCAGAATCAATCCTCAGGCTAGAAGAGAGATCCAACTCGACGTGGATGCCCAATATAGAAATCCTACTTATCTCCAGGTGAAAAAGAGACGAGTGGCTCTCTATATGCCAGTCATTGAGCAGGTGTTGCGAGATGCAGGAGTACCGGAAGATTTAAAATACCTCGTCATCCAAGAAAGCGGATTGATCGCAGATGCAGTATCTACCTCCAATGCAGTGGGTTTTTGGCAATTCAAGCAAGGAACCGCTGAAGAGGTTTTTTTGAGAGTGGATAATCAAGTAGACGAGCGAAAAAACATAGTTTCATCCACTAGAGGCGCAGCTCTCTACCTTCAAAAAAACAATGCAAGTTTTGACAACTGGATGTGCGCGATGGTTTCTTACCAAATGGGTCTGGGTGGAGCCAAAGCTTATTTTGGTAACAGCTACAATGGAAAAAGAGTCATTGACATCGACAGAAATTCCCACTGGTACTTCAAAAAATATTTAGCTCACAAAATTGCATTTGAGAATCAACTTGGAATGATGGTGAGTAATGAAAGATTAGTAGAGGTGGAAATCCAAGGACCTACCACTTTAAAAGTTCTTGCAAAGAAATATGGAGTTGCAGAGGAGCATCTCGAAGAATATAATAAATGGGCTCATAACGGAAAAATACCAGGTGACCGTACCTACCCTTTAGTTTATTTGAATAGCGGTTCTCTACCTGTAAGAACAGCAATAATCACAGAGACTATACCTGAAAATAATTCTACGACTAGTATTCCCAGCAACCAGAGGGCTTACCGTCAAGCAGATTCCTATCCAAAAGTAGGTGGTAATACCACTAAAGCAAATCTACCTGATCAAATCACAGTCAATGCTCTTACTGGAGTTCAAGCGGCTCAAACGACTACTTTGTCAAAATTATCTGATCGTGTCGGAGTTCGTGAAAGTAAACTTAGACGACTCAATGACCTAGAAAAAGGTGAAAGAATAGAAGCCGGTGAATACTATTACACCGAGAAGAAAAATGGAAAGGCAGAAGTAGCCACACACATTGTGCGACCGGGAGAGACCCTTTGGAGTATCTCTCAAAAATACGGCCTTAAACTTTCTTCTTTGAAAGCAAAAAACAGAATCAGAGAGGATCGGGATCTTAAATCTGGAATGGTGCTTAACCTTCAAGAGCACAGAAAGCGTGGAGAGGAAATTCCAGTAGTAAAAGTGACTCCATCTCCTCCATCCCGAGTGGCGGTCACCACTGTACAACCTCCTCCTACCTCCCCATCTAAAGAGACCTATCAACCAACACATAGCACCGAACCGTCCAAAACCTATCATACTGTTTCTTCAGGAGAAACTCTTTTTGCAATCAGTAAAAAATATGGAGTTTCCGTTGATCAACTAAAGAAATGGAATAGTATAGGAAGCCAAAACATCATTTCGGTTGGACAGAAATTAGTTATCTTTAACCCCTGAACAGCAATCCAAACCGCTTTTTTAAATGTCAAAGTATTTCCTTGTCCTTGGGTTCCTATATCTATGCATCAGCCAGGTCTCACTGGCTCAGGATAGACTGATCGTGCCTGATACGGTACTTATCAACGGCGACACCTTATTGATGATAGGAGATTCAGTATTGATTCAAGAGCCTGTGAAGGAGATTTTTTGGAAAACTGGCGGCAATTACAACCTTAACATTCAGCAGGTGACGCTATCCAACTGGGCGGCGGGTGGATCAAGCTCTTTTGCGCTCAACTCAGGCTTATCACTTTTTGCAAATTATAAGAAAGATAAAAAAATCTGGGATACTCAGATGAACCTAACGTTGGGATTCAGCAGGCAGTCGAATAGAGTTTACGAGCTGAGGAAGACAAATGACAATTTTCATTTTGTAAGTAATTACGGTCGGGAGCTTTCTAAATTTTACTATCTATCCACCCAACTGGATGCAAGAGCACAACTCCTTCCCGGATATAAATATTACAAACCATCCGGTGCTGATGTAGAAACCCGAACTAGAATATCAGATTTACTTTCTCCCGGTTACGTCCAATCATCTACCGGTTTGAACTATAGAAAAACATACAAGGACAAAAGTACCATATCTGTAATACTCTCTCCCTTCACGGGCCGATTTACGATTGTACTCAATGACTCTTTAAGTCAAACTGGAGCATTTGGAGTGACTCCAGGTGAAAATGTTCGTGCTGAAGCGGGGGTATCTATAGCAGCTTCTGTGACTGATATCAGGCTGATGAAAAATGTGACCTGGAAATCGGACATCAATCTCTTTTCCAACTATGAAGTATTTGGGAATATGGTAGTCAACTTCAATTCTGTCATAAGAATGAAGGTCAATAAGTTTATTTCAACCCGGATAGAAACGGTGTTGATCTATGACGAACAAGTCTATATCAAGCAGGATGACGGAACTACCAAGCAAGCGGTGCAGCTTCAAAACCTGATTAACTTCGGGATTTCCCTTGACTTCTAATAGTCCGTCTCTAATCCAAAAATACGTTGAAACTCCACCAATGCTGGGTGAATCTCTTTGAGGCGCTCTAATTTGTCTGAGTCTGTGTATAAAATCTTGCTGGCATGCTCTTGATCTTCTTTCAGCACCAACTCAATAGAAAAGCGATTTACGCCCGTCAATTCACGAATTGTGCTGATCAGTTCAATTTTCATTTTGTTGGCTATCTCTTCCTGAACTGAGCCCATCACGTCCAACAAAATTTTATTTTTTTCTACTCGCATGGGTTGTCCGAGAATTGCCAACTCCATGTTTTTACCTAGTTTCTGAAAGCGCTCCTTCACCTGTTCAAGACAGGTTACAAAAAGCTCTTGAGTGAGATGAATGTCACTCAAAGGTTCATCAGAAACCAAATCCTTTTGATTATTTTTGATGATCAACTCACGGTCTCGCGCTTTCTGATCGGAAAGGGCTTTAGTGTGAGCAAGAGTCTTTGGGATGGTTAAAGACCTTTTTAGCGGACTGGATTTACTTTCAGGTTGACTTACTGGAATGGGTTTTATGACATTTTCTGAATCTACAGGAAGTATTTCAGTCAGGTTTTTTTTTTTGGTTCCTCGGCTGAAGCTAAAGAAGCCAATCGGAAGGCACTTGGCAATTTTGCCATTTTCATCAAAGCAAGCTCCACATGCAAGCGTTGATTTTTGGAGGTTTTATAATAAATATCACATTGGTTTGCGATGTTCAACGTAGAAAGCAGAAAAGAAACAGAGGCTTTTTGCGACTGTTCCAAATACTTGCTTTTGGCAGAATCAGAAACTTCAATAAGCTGAATAGTAGCAGGATCTTTACAAACCAACAGATCTCTGAAATGCTCAGACAGACCAACTACAAAATTATGTCCATCGAATCCTTTTCGCAGAATTTCATCCAGAATCAATAAAACTTTTCCCAGCTGTTCTGCCAAAAGCGCATCGACTACTTTGAAATAATAATCATAATCGAGGATATGAAGATTGTTGATCGTTTCCTGATAGGTTACTTTTTTTCCTGCCGAATAGGTCACTATCAAGTCAAACATCGATAATGCATCACGCAAGGCTCCGTCTGCTTTGGTGGCTATGAGTCGAAGGGCTTCTTCCTCATAATCAACTTTCTCCTTTTCAGCTATCTCTTTTAAATGGGTAGATATATCCTTAATCTGTATTCTATTGAAATCAAAAATCTGGCATCTAGATAGAATAGTTGGAATGATCTTATGCTTTTCGGTAGTGGCAAGAATAAAAATAGCATACTTGGGAGGCTCTTCCAAGGTTTTCAAAAAAGCGTTGAACGCCTGGTTGGAGAGCATATGCACCTCATCAATGATATAAACCTTGTACTGACCTTGCTGAGGAGCATATCGAACCTGATCCACCAGATTACGGATATCATCTACGGAGTTATTCGAGGCAGCATCCAACTCATATATATTAAATGAGCTGTTATTTTGGAAAGAAACGCAGGAATCGCACACTCCACAGGCTTCATTGTCTGCAGTGCGATTTTCACAGTTTATCGTTTTTGCGAGGATTCTAGCGCAGGTAGTTTTGCCCACGCCCCGAGGACCACAGAACAAAAATGCCTGAGCCAGGTGATTATTTCCAATTGCGTTTTGAAGGGTAGTCGTGATGTGTTGTTGTCCTACTACACTCTTAAAATTTGCCGGTCTGTATTTTCTTGCCGAGACGACGAAGTTTTCCATTAGCGCAAGATATAAAAAACTCTACTCTTAGGAGGCTCAAAAAAAAGGATTTTGAGACAATTTGTGCTAAATATTTGATTTTCAAAGTCATGAAAATTTTCTAAGTTAAAATTCATAGTTGATGTACTGAAAACCTGTCAAAAATAGAAGTTCACTTCCTGCTTTATGATAGCGGATGGTGGTGGTGGGGGCGAACCTATCTATTTTTTATGTTTACATTTTTCGCTAGCATTCTTTTTTGGGTAACATTTCACCAAACTTGTCAAACTACAGTTGGTGAGCCGTTCGAATTACGGTTGTTTATTCAATTTGTAAAAATCAAAAAGTACGGCGATGCTAGTTGGAACCAAAATAGTATTAATTTTGTCTTCCTAATTGAAAATGGGGCTGACCGGTATTGACAGTAAGTGTAAAAATCGGGCTCGCATGCAGGCTGGAGTATGTACGGCCTTAAAAGATTCATACACACTATAAATGGCGAAGATTCTTACGCTATGGCTGCCTAATCTTACCTTTTAGGGAAGATTGCTTTAAGAGTTGAGTTACAATAGTAATTCCTCGGCCACATCTCACCTCCCGTAGTCTGTTCCGGGTGGAATTGAGGTGTCGACTTGATCGGACTGCTGCCAGTGATGCTATTAAGCTGGCTCAAGATTAAGTAGCTAAGTCGGAACAAGGTGTGTCACCCAGCATATTCCGATCGAAAACCCAACCGGTGACTAAGCATGTAGAAGGTACGTTGTTTCCTTATCTGGACGCGAGTTCGAATCTCGCCAGCTCCACCCCATGAGAGAAAGGCGATTTTTTCGCTTTTTTCTCATTTTTTTTGCCTTGTAACCCCTTATCTATCAAGTACATTGAATTGACTATAGAATTAATTCTTGTGGTTCGACTTTTTGATTTGTCAAAACACAGTTTTTCAGGAAAAATCGAACCAATTAGCATTCTTTTTTGTGCTGTCGATGCATTTAGAAACAGTTGGTCAAGTTTATAAAGCCTAATAACACACTGATTTACAATGTCTTTCACATGAAAATCTGTCTTGGGCTCATTCAATATAAGTTGCTGCTCAAGTTCGACTATTGTCTCATTACAAACAGTCTTAATTTCCTTATAATCTGCCCCATCTATATCTCCTACCAAGAGTAAATTGCGCGCATTTTTTAGCCTCTGGTGCTGTTCTTCTATTTTATCTGAAAGTCTTTTACGTTGATCTATACCATTCTTGAAACTATTCTCAACCATTATTCTTAAGGTCTGTTGATACGCTTCTTTGGTTCCACTCTTTAAACTAAACTTCCGCAGCTCTTTCATGAGAGTATCATGAGCCTCCTGAACTTGGGAGCGATAGCCACATTTGGATTTGCAGTGGTAATAAAAATACCTTTTTGTTCTACCTTTTGATGCGCTTCCTGTTAACACGTGTCCACATTTAGGACAAAGCAAATTGCCTCTTAGTGGGAAACTCTCATCTGTATCCTCCTTAGACTGGATAGTTGGTCTCCCATTGTTTGCGAGGAGGACCTGTACTCTTAAAAAATCATCCTCCGAAACAATACCTTCATGTAATCCTTCAACTAATTTCTCTCTTTCTTCCTCAAAAGCCGGAACAAATATTTTTCCGCAATAAACGGGATTCCTTATTAGCCTATGAAAATTAGGACGACTCGTCTTAAGTCCTTTCTCCCTTGCCATCTCCCAAATCTTATCAACTGGGTGGACATTCTCCAATACAGTTTGGAAAGACCATTGGATAAGGGAAGCTGCAGGTTCTATGGGTTCAATAAATTTCCTTCTGCCTTCTGCCTTATTTATGGGGACTTCTATAATTTAAAATATTGATATTCAGGTATTTATACGTATATTTGTCAAAGGAAACCAAACAAATTAGTATGGAACAAAAATACAAAAAAACGGGCAACATAGGATTGTTTGACCAACAAGAAATCTGTCAAAAATTATCACTCATTGGAAATCCACTAGAAATGATAAGTAAGGTGATTGATTTTGAAATATTTAGAAAGAGCCTAGAAGCAAAACTCTTGAATCAAAACAAAAAAAACAATGCTGGAGCAAAACCTTATGATGTAGTAATGATGTTCAAAATAATGATTTTGCAACGCT